>WNGE01001789.1_pt1 | contig 32124 bp, 26 predicted proteins | sample 5400651 | NCBI WGS metagenome assembly WNGE01 (sample SAMN13153370, study PRJNA577476) | soil metagenome | isolation source: 60 cm soil or saprolite under grassland replicate 2 | place: USA:California | collected 2016-06-15
AGGCGGCCAGGCTCGGGCCAGTGAATCGCACGTGGAGCTCTCGCCTATAATGTCTCGCTATGAAACTCGAAGAAAAAATTGCCGAACTCCAAAAACGCGATCACCTGGCCGAAGAAGGCGGCGGTGCGCAGCGCCGCGAGCGCCAGCACAAAGAGGGCAAGATGTCGGCCCGCGAGCGCATCGAATTTTTGCTCGACGAAGGCACCTTCGAAGAAACCGACAAACTTGTCACCCACCGCTGCTACGACTTCGGCATGAGCAAGCAAAAGTACTACGGCGACGGCTTCCTCACCGGCTACGGCCGCGTCGAAGGCCGCGTCGTCTTCGTCTTCGCGCAGGACTTCACCGTCTTCGGCGGCTCGCTCTCTGAAACGAACGCTGCCAAGATCGTCAAGATCATGGACCTGGCCGCCAAGATGGGCGCGCCCGTCATCGGACTGAACGACTCGGGCGGCGCTCGCATCCAGGAAGGCGTGATGTCGCTAGCCGGCTACGCCGACATTTTTCTCCGCAACACGCTCTACAGCGGCGTGGTGCCGCAAATCTCCGCCATCATGGGCCCCTGCGCCGGCGGCGCCGTGTATTCGCCCGCCATCACCGACTTCATCCTCATGGTTGACCAGACCTCCTACATGTTCATCACCGGCCCCGATGTGATCAAAACCGTCACGCTCGAAGAGGTCACCAAAGATCAGCTCGGGGGAGCGCACACCCACAACGAAATCTCCGGCGTGGCCCACTTCATGTGCCGCGACGATGCCGAGTGTCTGTCCATGGTCCGTGAGTTGCTGAGTTTCATTCCGTCCAACAATCTCGAAGACCCGCCTCGCAAGCCCTGCAGCGATCCCATCGACCGCATCGACGAAAAGCTCGACACGCTCATCCCCGATCAGTCGAATATCCCGTACGACATCAAAGATGTAATCCACACCGTGGTCGATGACGGCTACTTCTTCGAGAGCCACGAGCACTACGCCAAGAACATAGTTGTGGGATTTGCGCGCCTCAACGGCAAGTCTGTCGGTGTCGTCGCCAACCAACCCGCCATGCTGGCCGGAACGCTCGACATTAATGCCTCCATCAAAGGCGCGCGCTTCGTCCGCTTCTGCGACTGCTTCAACATTCCGCTGGTGACCTTCGAAGACGTCCCCGGCTTCCTCCCCGGTACCCAGCAGGAGTACGGAGGAATCATCAAGCACGGCGCCAAGCTGCTGTACGCCTTCGCCGAGGCCACCGTCCCGAAGGTTACCGTGATCACCCGCAAAGCCTACGGAGGCGCGTATTGCGTCATGGCGTCCAAGCACATCCGCACGGATGTCAACTACGCCTGGCCCAGCGCCGAAATCGCCGTCATGGGCCCCGAAGGCGCGGTGGACATCGTCTACAAGCGCGAGTTGGATCAAGCAGAAAACCGAGAAGAAGCACGCCAGAAAAAGATCGAAGAATTCCGCGACCGCCTGGCCAACCCCTACGTAGCCGCGGACCGAGGCTTCCTGGACGCGGTAATCCAGCCCAGAGAAACGCGCAAGAAGCTGATCCAGGCGCTGGAGATGCTGGAGACGAAGCGCGACAAGAACCCGCCCAAGAAGCACGGGAACATACCGCTGTAGAGCATTCTACTTAATCGCGTGTTCGCGTTCCATTTCGTTGAATACCTCGTCTGCCTGACGGCCCGCGCCTTTGTGGGCTTGCGCCAGGCCGCGGCGAATGCTCGCCACTACTTGGAAGCGGACTTTTTCTTTGCACTGAAGGTACTCGACAATCTCGAACAAGTTGCGCGTTTGCGGATTGCCTGACGGGGACAGCATCCGCATTAGGCTTTTGGGAGAGTGGTATATGGCTTCCGCAAGTTCATTAAAACCAATGGTGGCGTTAATGTAATCGCGCAGCACGGCCTTGCCGGTCTCGATGTCTCCCGAGACGAAGTATTCGACGCTTTCGCGCAGAAGTTCCTTGCGGATGGCGGGGTCACGCCGTACGCGGGCTTGGATGGTCTCTTTGAAACTGCGGGTTAAGGGCATCGTCGTTTTATATGGTAACTTATTTGATACCATTATAAAGGACTGCAGAACCCGCTTGCACCGCTGTGGCCTTAATTGCTATTGAGTGGGGACGGTCAATCTGTCAAAATGGAACGGCAGTTCGCGGGCGAATATAAGGCGAAAGGCAGGAGCCGCGAGCAATGGATGTTTCTGATGATGGCCTGTTCTGCCCAGAAGTTGGAAAACAATCCGAGGAGAAGCATAGCCTCGTATCGCTCTACGCGAAGTTATTTTCCACCGGCATGAAGGACAAGTGGGATGAGCGCGTCTATATCGAACTTTACGCCGGGTCTGGGTACAGCAAGATTAGACATACCTCGAGGATGATTGCTGGCTCTCCAATCCGGGCCCTCGCATTAGAGCACCCGTTCGACAAGTACATCTTCTGCGAGAAGAAATCTGAGGAGCTCGATGCGCTGAAAGTGAGGGTGCAGAAAGCCGCACCAGCGGCGAAAGTGACATACATTTTAGGTGACTGCAACCAACGCGTCAGCGAGATCCTGGACGCAATTCCTGCCTATTTCCCGGGTCACCGTGTCCTGTCGCTGTGTTTTGTTGACCCCTATGACATCGGAATTAAGTTCGAGACGCTGCGGCGACTTTCCGACCGATACATAGATTTTCTGGTATTGCTTGCTCTCTACATGGACGCAAACAGGAACTATGAAAACTATGTGAAGGAAGAGGCAGTGAAGATCGACGAGTTCCTGGGTCTGCGGACTTGGCGTGATAGGTGGAAGATAAGGCAAGGAAGCGGGATTTCTTTTCCTCAGTTTTTGGCCGAGGAGTTTTCAAACAGCATGGAGACGCTACGGTATCGGCCGCAGCCGTTTTACAAGATGAAACCGGTAAGCATTCCTGAAATGAATGTCCGACTCTACCGACTAGCACTTTTTGCACGGAATCCTGTCGCCTACACGCTCTGGGACCAAGTGCTTAAATACAGCACTCCACAAACAGAATTCAACTTTGAGGAAACGCTTGGCGAGTAATTCCAAAATCGAGTGGACCGACGCAACCTGGAATCCCGTCCGCGGCTGCACTAAGATCAGCCCCGGTTGCAAGCACTGCTATGCCGAGACGTTTGCAGAGCGTTTTCGCGGGGTCAAAGGGCATCCCTACGAACAGGGGTTCGATCTGCGCCTGGTGCCGGAGAAGTTGACGGAGCCGTTTGCATGGCGATCCCCCAAGCTGGTGTTCGTGAACTCGATGAGCGACCTCTTTCAGACGGGAGTGCCGGACGACTACGCGGAAACCGTCTCGCGCGTGATGGCCACTGCGAATTGGCACACGTATCAGGTACTGACGAAGAGGTCGGAGAGGCTGCTGCAGTTGCTCAAGGGCAGGTTACGTTTTGCGGCCGAGCAGGAAAACATCTGGTGGGGCGTCAGCGTTGAGGATCGGAAACATGGTTTGCCCCGAGTGGATCATCTTCGGCAAGCTCCCGCGAAGGTTCGCTTCCTGTCCATCGAGCCGCTTCTGGAAGACCTCGGCGAAATCGACCTGTCGGGTATCACCTGGGTGATCGTCGGCGGCGAGAGTGGGCCCGGCGCGCGTCCCATGAAGCGAGAGTGGGTCATCTCCATTCGTAAGCAGTGCCGAGAGCAAGGCGTGCCGTTCTTTTTCAAGCAGTGGGGCGGGGTGAGAAAAGCGAAGAACGGCAGACTGCTCGACGGTCGCACCTATGACGAGTATCCGGATCGCGTCGTTGGCCAGGTGCCTGACCGGGTGAACTGCATGAAGCATGCAGCCGACTTTCTCGAATCGTTCGGAATGGGTCTCCAGAAAGCCTTGGTGGAGCTCACCGCATAGGACTGCCCGCTGGCATTGGAGGAGGGAAGCTGACGGCTGACGGCTGAGAGCTGAGGAGCTGAGGAGCTGAGGAGCTGAGAGCTGAGAACTGAGAACTGAGAACTGAGAACTCAGAACTCAGAACTCAGAACTCAGAACTCAGAACTCAGAACTCAGAACTCAGAACTCAGAACTCAGAACTCAGAACTGAAATAGAGAGTCCCGAGGTGATGTTGAACTCATTCCTCTCGGCCAGTAGCTCGCGCTCGGGCTCCGGGCTCACCGCCAACCGGATAAATCAGTCCAACGCCTCGGGACTCTATCCTGCCTTCGACATTAGCTCCTGTTCTCCTCAACCAGCGCTTAGCTATAGACCCTTGCTAGCCCTCCCAAGCCCACCTCGCGGTTTGCTCGAGTGACCTCGCTTGAGCCCCGGACGCCGCACCAACCGGGAAAACTTCAGAACGTGTCAAAGAACGATTCTGTTTCTACTCCTCCTGCGTTCTACGTCAATCAAATTCATGAACTTTTAAGTTCTTATTGCTCAATCAGGTGCAGCCCGTCCACAGCGGGGTGAAACAAGAGTTGTGCATAGCGCTCGATGGAGGGCTCCACATCGCTTGTGTTTATGCGGTTTTTCGCGATTTTACACCGTGCAGCTTCCTGTGCGCGCCGATACGCACGCTAAAACCAGGCTGTGAAAAAGTTGCGAGAAGACAACTCCAGCGCGGATTCTGCTTCTCCCGGTAGGCGCGCTGGCGCTGGTCCGCTACAATGCTGATTCCCCGCGGGAGGCCCGGTTTCGTGACGCGAGTCTTGCGTTTAGTGACGACAATCTGCGCCTTAGCGGCCCTTTGTTCTGCGCAAACTGGTGCCGCGCAAGCTGGTCCCGCGCAAACCCGCGAGGCGAAGGCGGCGAAGTATTTCGACTCGGTGCGCCACCGGCCCGGGTTGCTGCTGGCGTTCCTTCAGCAGATGCCCAAGGGCGCCGACTTGCACGTCCACCTGAGCGGCGCGATCTACGCTGAAAGCATGATCGACTGGGCGTCGGAGAATGCCCTCTGCGTCGATCGCAGCGCTTCCAAGCTGATCCAGGCCGCCTGCGATTCCTGCGAGCCTTATAAGCCCAAGCCTTCCATCCGCTGCGCTTACCAGGACCACATTCTCTACAACCAGCTGGTGGACGCCTGGTCGATGCGTAACTGGCATCCTGCCGAGGAATCCGGCCACGACCACTTCTTCGCAACCTTCGAAAAGTTTGGCCCGGCAATGGAGAAGCACACCGGTGATGCCCTGGCCGAAGTAGCCGCGCGCGCTGCCGCCGATCGCCTGCAATACGTCGAAGTGATGAGCACCGCCGACGGCCGGCAAGCCGCCATCCTCGGCGCCAAGATCGGCTGGGACGACGATTTCGGCAAGTTCCGCGACCGGCTCCTCGCCGGCGGCATGAGCGATATCGTCGCCTCGGTTCGCGCCCAGGCCGATGCCGACGAGGCTCGCAAGAGAGAACTGCTGCGCTGCGGCGCCACCCAAACCGCTCCCGGATGCGACGTGACGCTCCACTACCTGTATCAAGTACTACGCGGGCTGGCGAAAGAACAGGTTTTTTCTCAGATCCTGCTCGGCTTGGCCTCAACCTCGTAATGCCCGAAGACTATTACGTGCCTATGCACGACTTCGATCTGCACATGCGGATCATCGAGGCGCTGCACAAGTTTTATCCGTCCGCGCATGTGTCTCTGCATGCCGGCGAACTCGCCATCGGACTCGTTCCGCCCGAAGGGTTGCGCTTTCATATTCGGGAATCGATTGAGCGCGCGGGCGCCGAACGCGTCGGCCACGGTGTCGCCGTCATGAGCGAGAACGAGCCCATCGGCCTGCTCAAGGAAATGGCCAAGAAGAACGTGCTGGTCGAAATTTGCCTGACCTCGAACGATACGATTCTCGGCGTGAGCGGAGACCGTCATCCCCTGCCCATCTACATGAAATACGGCGTGCCCGTCGCGCTGGCCACCGATGACGAAGGCGTTTCCCGCAGCGATATGACCCACGAATATCTGCGCGCGGTCCTGGACCAAGGACTGACCTACACTGACTTGAAACGTATGGCGCGCGCGAGCCTGGAGCACAGCTTTGGGCCGGGCGCGAGTTTGTGGAATGACGGCCACGCGCTGCACCGCACCTCAGCTTGCGAAGAAGACAACGCCTCTGGCGACCGAGTATCGAGCAAATGCCAACAGTTTCTGGAAGGGAGCGAGCGCGCCCGCGTGCAATGGCAACTGGAAAAAGCCTTCGCCGATTTCGAAAGCAAGTTTTAGGACCCGAAAGTCCCCTGTGATCCCCTGTGTCCTCTGTGGTTGAGATTTGTAGCCAGCCGCCAGAGGCACAGATGTAAGCGAAACATCAGGCAACTTTGAATTATGGAAAGTGACCTCTACACGCGCGCCGATTCCTCCGCCGCCTTCATCCTTTCCCAAACCAAGCTCCGTCCCCGGATTGGCCTGGTCCTCGGCTCCGGCCTGGGCTCCTTCGCCGACGACCTCGCCGAAGCCATCCGCATTCCCTACGCGCACATCCCGTCCTTCCCGCGCTCCACTGCCATCGGACACGCCGGACAACTCGTAATCGGCAAGTGCGGCGCAGTTCCCGTAGCCGTCATGCAAGGCCGCGCGCATTTGTATGAGGGCTACTCCGCCGCCGAGGTCGCCTTCCCAACGCGAGTCCTCGGACGCATGGGCATTGGCGCCCTCATCCTCACCAACGCCGCCGGCGGCATCAACCTCGAGTACGGACAGGGCGCGCTCGTTATCCTGCGCGACCACATCAATCTGCAGGGCCAGAACCCGCTGACCGGCGCGAATGATGAGCGCTTCGGCCCGCGCTTCCCTGACATGAGTTACACCTACCCGAAACGCTATCGCGAGATCGCGCTCGACGAAGCGAAGAAACTGAAAATCCCGCCGCGCGAAGGAGTGTACGCCGCGCTCGTCGGCCCGAGCTATGAAACTCCCGCCGAGATCCGCTGCCTGCGCGCCATCGGCGCCGACCTGGTCGGCATGTCCACCATCCCCGAAGCCATTGCCGCCCGCCACATGGGCATCGATGTTCTGGCCATCTCCTGCGTAACCAACATGGCCGCCGGAATCCTCGACCAAGCGCTCAAGCACGAAGAAGTGCTCGAAGTCGGGCGGCGAGTGATGGGACAGTTCATCGCGTTGCTGAGGGCAGTGCTGCCGAGGATCGCGGAAGACTTGCGTGCGAGCACGTAGCACTGTTGAGAAGCGATTCTTGGAAAGGGCACAGCCTCAGAGCGCCGCGCAAAAATCGAGAGCAAATCATCCTCGCGTGCAGTCAGCGCCCCTTGCGGGGTATGTAGATCGGTTGCGGCGGATGGATGTCATACTTCGCCGCAAAGCTTGCCTGGTTGAGCGCGAAGCTGGCACGTCCGCGTGAGTCGATGAACAGCAACGGCTGCTTGAGCTCCACGTCGCTGAATGTTTTGACGAACGGAAGCTCCACTTCGTGTCCGGCGATGGTCACCTTCAGCCGGTCGCCACGTTGATAGCCCAGCTTCAGAAAATCGCCGCTCTCGATGTTCGTGATCAGGTTGCCGAACGGCCCGTCGAGGGCGATCACCTCTCCCGTCAAACCCCGGTCGCCGATTTCCGCGCGTTTCAAGTCAAGACGCACCCGTTCTTTGACCACCGGCCCAACCAGGGTCCAGTCGTCCCCACGTGCGATATGCGCGCCGACCGGCGAAAAAATGTCCCGGCCATGAAACGTCGAAGAGATTTTGGCGCCAATCATCCAATCTGGGTTGGTGATTTCGCGCGCGCCTTCGATCCCGTCCCGGTCTTCAACCATGGTCATCAGCCCGTTGTCGGGCAGCACGAAGAACTGCCCCCGCTTCGACTTTACCGCCACGGCCTTGCGCGAACTGCCAACGCCGGGATCGACCACGGCGACAAAAACGGTTCCGGCAGGAAAGTAGGGTGTCGCGCCAAACAGAAAGCGGGCCCCATCCGCAATTGAAAAAGCATTCACTTGGTGCGTGAGGTCCACGATGCGCAGGTTCGGCGTGATTCCATACATCACGCCCTTGCAAAGAGCGACCGAATCGTCGAGCACGCCAAAGTCGGTCATGAACACGATCGTGGGTGGAGGCCGCGGCGCCGTCTGTGCCGGAAGAAGGCTCGCCGTCACAAGCAGCAGGACGAACCAAAGGCGGATCGCTCGGGGTGATCTCCGTGCGTGGCTGGCTGACATCAACATAGAATCAAACGCTCTGCGGGACTGCTAGTGATGTGGTCCGCAAGTTCGTGGCATGAAATCGATTTGTCATCCTGAGCGAAGCGAAGGAACTCTGTAACTTGCCGTAGCGAAGCATAGGTCTTTCCCCTTCGGCTTTGGCTCAGGGTCAAGATGACAAGTCGATCTCATGCCGCGAATTTAAGGGACAATGCACGATTAAGCAAGTTCAGACTCGCGCGGCTGCTGGGCTTTTGGTAAGAGTCCATTGTATCCGCGCGCAATCGCATGCCAACTTTGCCCATGAACTGCGGGCGTCACGTTTCGCGATCGAAGCGGAGGATACCAACTCCAGAGTTCATCTATAATTTTCCGTCGCCACTCATTTCAGGAGAGCCAGCCATGTCCAATGTCATCCCGGAGAAGTACCGCGATCTTTTCCAGAAGCGCGCCTTTGCCAGTCTTGGCACCCTCATGCCCGACGGACGTCCGCAGGTGACTCCGGTCTGGTGCGACTTCGATGGCGAACACGTCATCTTCAACTCCGCCCGCGGACGCCAGAAGGACCGCAACGTGCGGCGCGATCCCCGCGTCGCCATCGCGGTCATCGATCCTGACAACTCGTATCGCTATCTCGAGATTCGTGGCACGGTAGTGGAAATCACCGAGGAGGGCGCGGGCGAGCACATCCACAAGATGGCCAAGAAGTACCTGGGTGTGGACAGGTATCCCTACGCTCAGCCGGGCGAAGTACGCGTGCTCTACAAGATCCGGCCCGAGCATACGACCGTGATGGGCTAGAGCCCACATGGTGAAAGTGAGAAGGCGCTTTACAACTCTTTAGTCTGTCGGATTTTGTCATCCCTCGCTCGGGACGACAATTTATGATTAGCTGTCGCTCGTAACCGGGGGTGTCTGTCTCTTCAGCACTGGGGTCTTTACCTATTCCCTTCCAGATAACCTTTTCCCTCCAAAAGAGTCTAATCATACAATGGGTTCGAACTTGTCGTGATGCGCCATCCCGAGGGAACTTCGACGGCTGCTCTCGCGTATCAGAAGGGGACTGGGAATTGCACGATCATTATCTGGAGGCAGTGATGGAAGTTCAGAAGAACGTCTACGATGGTCGCGGGATGCTGGCGCACGCGGATGGCGCGCCAGTAGAGCAGGTGATCAAGGCCGCGCACGACGAATTGCTGCAGTTGATGCAGCAGCGCGCCGAGATCATGAAGCGGATTGGCACGGTCAAGCAGACCATCGTCGGGCTCGCCAATCTGTTTGGCGATCACATCCTCGGCGACGACTTGCTCGAACTGATCGACCGCAAAACCAACGGCCGTCAGCCCGGCTTCACCAAAGCCTGCCGCGCGGTTCTCCTGCAAGCCCGGCGTCCGCTGGGCGCGCGCGAAGTTTGCCAGGAGTTGGAAAAGCACTCACCGGCGATCCTCTCGCGCCACAAAGATCCCCTGGCTTCGGTCACCACCGTTCTGAACCGCCTGGTGGATTATGGCGAGGCTCGCAGTCGGAGCAATGACCGCGGGCGCCGGGTGTGGGAATGGGTGAGTGAGACCGGCCATGCGATGGACGCCGCACCCTCCAGCATTACTGCCTGAGGACTTGCGATCTGCGGACCGGCAACGCTCCTTCGGCATGAAGCCGGCAATAGCCCGAAGCGATAAGAACGCGCTAGCACGCGATTCCAGCGACCCTAAGCGCCGGGACGGCCTTCTGGTCCACCCGAGGTCCGATCATGCCTCTACGGGCTTTCTAACCCGATTTACCTGGCATTCTAGGAGATGTCTGGACCGCCGAAAAGATGGTCCCAGCCCCGATGCGGGTGTGGGAAATCTATAGCTTATTGATATAAAATTGTAAGTTGTTGATTTTAGGATGTTGGTGGGGACCGCCCGCTCCTTGCCGGCGATATGTATCACCCTCCGCCTTGTAGCGCGGATACTCCTGTCCGCGCCCTCCTGCGGTACGGGTGCCGCCGACACGCGGACAAGAGTGTCCGCGCCACACGGACTCTCATGCCGGCAGCAGCCGCCCCTTTTCCAGATGCCGGGTCACGTGCGCATACTGGGCCGCGTGCGGGTCGTGCGTCACCATCACAATCGTTTTGCGGAAGCCCTCGTTCAGACGCTTCAGAATTTCCAGGATTTCGGTGGCCGAGTGGCTGTCGAGGTCGCCCGTCGGTTCGTCCGCAAGAATCAGACTGGGATCGCTGACAATCGCCCGCGCGATCGCCACCCGCTGCTCCTGCCCGCCCGATAGCTGTTTGGGAAGATGATGGACGCGGTCCTCCAGCCCCACCAGTTTCAGCGCCGTCATCACGTGATCGCGCCGCTGCTGCGCTGTCATCTTCGTCAGCAGCAGGGGCAACTCGACGTTCTCAAAAGCCGTCAGTACCGGGATGAGATTGAAAGTCTGAAAAACATAGCCGACGTGCGTGTTGCGCCAACTCGCCGACTGCGCATCGTTCAAGCGGAAGATATTTTCCCCCATGATCAGCAACTCGCCGGACGTCGGCCGGTCAATGGCAGCGATCATATTCAGCAACGTGGTCTTCCCCGACCCCGAGGGGCCCATCAAGGCCAGGAACTCGCCCTGCGCGATGTCGATGGACACGTTATCGAGCGCGGTCACCTCAAACGCGTCGCGCTTGAAGATCCGGCTCACCGCACGCCCCTGGACCACCTTGTTGCCCACAGCCGTTTGCGACATCGTCACTGCATTCATGATTGCCCCTTAACGCGAATTTTCTGTCCATCCTGCAAGTTTGCGGGCGCGGTCGTGATCACGCTCTCGCCGCCCACCAGCGAATCCACCAGATAGCCTCCCGAACGCTGGCCCTGAACATGAACGTCACGGCGGAGGGCCTTGCCATTGAAGGCAATCAGCACGAACTTGGCGCCCTCTTTGTCCCGCAACGCCGCCGTCGGGACCAACACCCATGCCTGTTTCGGCGCAGAACTCTTCTCCTCATTCGCCTTGAACTGCACGGTGGCATTCATTTCTGGGCGAAGGTAGGCGTCCGGATTCGCAATCTGCACCTTCACCTGCACCGTCGCTTTTTGCCGGTTGGCTTCCGGCGACATCTCCGCGATCGCGCCTTTGTAGGAACGATCTTTGAAGGCATCCAGCGTGACGATGCCCTCCTGCTTTGGAGACAGCTTGGCAAAGTCGTCCTGCGCGATATCAAGTTCCACCTGGATGTCGCTGAGATCGGCCAGTGCGACAACGGAACCGCGAGGTCCGCCTTCCGCCCCGCTGGCGAACTGGGCCGTTACCAATTCGCCTTTCTCTGCCGTGCGCTCGAGAATCGTACCGCTGACGGGCGCGCGAATCACGGTGGCGTCGAGTTGCGCCTTGGCAAAGGCCAATTGCCCTTCGGACTGCAGCAGATCGCCCCGCGCCCGCTGCACCTGTTCCGATCGCGGACCCAGTTGCGCCAGCCGGAACGACTGTTCCAGAGAATTCACTTTCTGCTGCGAGGCGTCGTAACGTGCGGCCGCGTCGTCCAGATTCTGTTTGGACACCACTCCCTGGGCAAACAGATCGCGAGTACGATCGAGCGTGATCTTGTCATTGGCGGCCGTGGCACGAGCTTCTGCCAAATTGTGGTCCGCCTGCTGGATTTCCTCCGGGCGCGATCCGTGTTCCAGTTCCGCCAACCGCGCCTTGGCGCTCTCGACCGCGCCGCGGGCCTGTTCGTATTGGGCGCGGAATTCCTGGTCTTCCAGCCGCACCAGAACTTGCCCTTCCTTTACCTTGTCGCCCTTCTCCACTCCGATCCACGCAACCCGCCCGGTCACTTTGGAGTTCACGCTGATCTTGTGGTGCGCGACGACATATCCGCTGGCCGAGAGCACCGTGCTGCCCGCAATGTCGCTGCCCTGGGCCACAGCCCGCACGACTTCGACTTCCGGAGTTTCCGAGGCGAGCACCCGGTAGGCGAGGGCGACCACCCCTAACAGCACGACCAGCGCGATCCCGCCCAGGATGATGCGGCGCGACCACGCGGGCGGCTCGCCCCCTCCCTCACGCAGGGAATGATCGATGCGCAAATTCTGCAGGTCGTCGTGCTTGGGGTCGTCGGGCATTAGTGAATGGATTCGTACAGATGTTTCCCGATGCAAAAATCGAATTCGTCGATTACGCGCGCAGCGAGGTCAGGATATCCTGCCGCGCAGCATGCCAGGCCGGTGCGAACCCGCCCGCCAGTCCCATAATCAACGCGAAAATCACCGCTGTGATGACCACCTTCGCCGTCATATGCAGGCTGAATACCGTCTCACTGAAAGTGACTTGGTTGCCGATTCCCGTGGTCAAGCCGTTGAACGGCAGCATCAGAACGATTCCAACCGCTGCTCCCAACAGCGACAACAGCAATGCCTCAATCACAAACGAAGTCAGGATGCTTGGCCGGGAGAACCCGATGATGCGTAAGGTTGCGATTTCACGAGCGCGGTACGCCACCGCGGCGTACATCGTGTTCATCGCGGCAAAGCTCGAGCCAATCGCCATAATCACGGCCACGAACATCCCGATAAATTTGATCGCGCCGCCCGAACTGGTTTGCTTCCGGTAGTACTCGGTTTCGAGCGAGCCTTCCAATTTCAGACGCTGGTCGTCGCTGACCCGGTTCTTCAGCGCATCCGCGGCGACCGCGTCGGTCGCGCGCAGGTACGCCGACGCATATCCGCCCTGGCGGTTAAAATCAGTCGCAACCTGGTTTACATCGCCCCAAATCTCCGAATCATAAGCCGTGCCACCCGAGTCGAATATTCCAACCACTTTCCACTGGCCTTTGGCGAAGTCCATGGTGTCGTCCACGTTGGCGCCCGAAAAACGGTCGTGAATCGATTTTCCAACCACCACTTCGCGTTGTCCCGGCGTGAACCAGCGGCCTTCCACCAATTTAGTGTTGGGACGAAGGGTGAGACCTGCGGGCATCATGCCACGCACGGTGACGTTCACATCGCCGGTTTTATCCTTGCGCGGCAGCACGACGACCACCACCCATTCCCCAGAAGCGACTGGTTCTCCCTGGCTGTCCTTTTCGATACCCGGCAGGGTCTTCAGCACAGGGAACAGCGCGGCGTCAAATCCGCCCGAGAGTTCCGCCGTCGAACCCTTGCGCATGACCAGCACGTTCCGGGCATCGCCGCTCGACACAAACGCCTTTTGCAGACCGGCGAGCAGCGCCATGAGGAAGACGGCAGTCGTCACCGTGAGCGCGATCCCCAGGGCAGTCATAACGGTCAGGCCCTTGCGCAGCTTCAAATTGCGGATGTTGTAGCTGATGGGAAGTGCCATGCCTTGTGCGCGCTAGCCGATGTAGCGCATGCCCTCCACGATGTCGATTTTCGCTGCGTGATACGCCGGGAACAGCGCGCTGACCAGTCCCACCATTCCCGCGACAAAGACGGCCAGCAGGAAGGTCGGAAACGTGACCCTCATCCCGATGAAGAAAAATCCCATGCCCGGAGCGTGTGCCATCGCGAACACCAGTCCCGCCGCCAGCACACATCCGAACAGGCCGCCCAGCAGGGCCACGGTCACGGCTTCGCCGACATAAAGCGTTAAGATCCGCTGCCGTGTGAACCCAAGCGTCTTCAAGACCGCCACTTCACGCGTGCGTTCGCGGATCGACATCGCCATGGTGTTGGCGGAGACCAGCAAAGTCGCGAACACCACCGCGAAACAAATGCTCAGAATGAAGGCCTTCACATTTCCCAGGCTGTTGACAAAGCTCAACTGAAACGCCTTCTCGCTTTCCGTTTTGGTGGGCTCGGGAGAATTGCGAAACATGCCGTCCACCGCCGATGCAACCTTCGGAACGTCATCGGGGGAGTCGGCAAGAATGTTGAAAGTTCCCGTCGATCCTTTGAAAAACCCAACCGCTTCCTCGACGTATTTCCGGTTGAAGTAGACGGTCATCGTGGGCTGAGGCGCGGTGAAGATTCCGCGGATCGTTAATTCCAGGTTCATGGGGAAAATCGTCCCCTTGAGCACGATCCGGTCTCCAACTTTCCAGCCAAATTTCTTGGCCAGTTCGCTGTCGGCTACCCCTCCGGCCTGATCGTGCTGCCAGGCGGCCAGTTGCTCGTCCGGAATCTTAAAATCCGTCTGCACCTTGAAAATCTCTTCCGGATCGGTCGCGAATTGCGCGAAGAAATTCTCCGGCTTCTCGTCCCTGTACAAGCCTCCGAACCACTGCGTGGGAGCGACCGCCACCACTCCGGGAACGGTGCGAATTTTCTCCCGGTAATACACGGGCATGAAATTCGTCAGCGAGACGCGATGCCGGGTGATCAGCCGTTGGGCCGATTGCGCAGTCCCTTTGTCAATGTAGAAGCCGCGCCAGATGGTCATCATGAGCGTGAGCAACACGAGCGAGAACATGATGCTCAGCACGGTCAGCAGGCTGCGGCGCTTGTTGCGAAAGGCGCTCTTGGTCACGAAGCGAGTCAACGTCATGCCAGCACGACTCCGGAAGGTTCAACCGCTGAGGACAAGAATACCTGGGGAGAAACAGCGTCCCCAACTTTTGAGGATAAAGCAGCGCTGGCCCCATCGACAACTGGACTTTGCCCTCGATTTTCGCGAACATCAACAATTCTCGAGGATCGGACGGCGACAATTCGAACGCTCCGCCCACTGGATTGAAAGTACTTTCGTAACTCTCCGTTGTGAAGGCGAAGGCGATATTCTATCTCTGCCCCTCCCCCGGTCTCAGCCAACTTTATTTCGAGGGTGAACTGCGGCTGTCACCGCGAGGCGACTGCAATGGCAACCATGTTTGGCCGGTTCGAGATTCAGAGCGAGCTCTCCCGCTCGGAAACCGCCTTGGTTTACAAGGCCACTGACACGGAGACCAACCAGACCGTGGCTCTCAAGACGCAGAGTCTGGAGCCGCTCGGCGAGCGCGCGCAAGAATTCGTCGATACTCTGATCGCCGAGAGCGAGGGCACGCGCGACCTCGCCGGCCAGAACATCGCCCTCCTTTACGGCGCCGGAGAAATCGACGGCCAGTTCTGCGCCGCCATGGAATACGTCCAGGGCAACAGCATCGCCACCATGTTGTCGCGCAAAGAGGGCTTTTCCATCTGGGACTTGGTCGATATCACGCGCCAGGTTTGCGCGGGTCTCGACCAGGCAGCGGCGAAGGGCGTCGTCCATTACTCGCTCGAACCCGCGAAAATCATGGTGCAGTGGGACGGACTGGTTAAGCTGCTGGGATATGGCATTTCCCACATGAGCCTCATCGAAGCCGAGGCGGGACGTGGATTGGGCCGTTTACTGCCCTATTGCTCGCCCGAGCAGGTGCGCGGCGAATCCATCGATCTTCGTTCGAACCTGTTTAGCTGGGGCGCCATCCTCTACGAAATGGTTGCTGGCCGCAAGGCGTTCGATGGGTTGGACCCGGCAGTCCTGGTGACGCAGATCCAGAATGAAATGCCTTCCAGTCCATCGGGCCTGAATCCAAAAGTTCAAGCGGGTATCAGCGCCCTGATCATGAAAGCGCTCGCGAAAGATCCCGAGGCGAGATATCGGAACGCACGGGAACTGGTCGAGGATCTGGAGAAATGCAAGGATAACGGAAGGAACCCCGCGGCAGATCCGAAGAAAGCTGCATCGGCGGCCAATGCCGTCGCCAGCCGGGCCGCTCGCACGGCGGCCACCCGCAAATTTGTTGCAGCTTCTCCCAAGCCGGCGGAGCCAGAGCTTCCCTCGGTTGCAACGCCTGAGTCCGGAGTGCAAGCGTTCTCGCGGGCACACCCGCCCGTCGCCGAGAAAAAATCCTGGGCTGCAGCCGCGGGTATGGCATCGGCAGCGAGTATCAGCCATTCGCCCGGTTCCGATTCTGGAGCCCGGTTGATGGACGAGCCGAATACAAGTCCCGCTGGTGGCCGAACCAGTTTCAACGCGCAACTGTCGGCGACCGCGTTCGAAACGGAGACCGAAGCCTCCGCACCGCGCATCGCAATCGATCCTGTCATGGCGGGTCTCGCGCAGACCGCGCCCCGTGCAAGCTTCTCCGACGTTGCGGAATTGCCTCCTCTGAAGGAAGGCGCCTACACGCCACCATCATTTCCGCTCTACGAAACGCCCGAACCGGACGGGCTTCAGATCCATCCGAAACAACCGGAAAAGGCCAAAGTCCAGCCGCGCGAAGTCGCGGAGAAGGCAATCAAGGAAATTAAGACCGTCCCTCCCCGGCTGATGCTCTACTCCATCTTGGGTGCGGTCGGTCTCATCCTGATCGTCGCGCTGGCGCTCTTTTTCCACGTCCGCTCGGAGGACGATGGTTCCACGGCTGCTCCTAGTCCCAACAAAGGCGCAGCCAGCCAGGGGCAGCCCGTTTCTCCTGCTCCTGTTGCTCGCGGACCGCAGGCCGATTCCGTCCCCACATCAGCGCCCGAGCCCGAGCCTGAAGTGACCGTGCGCCAGTTCGACAAACGCGCGGCCAAGCGAGCCGCTTCCCCGCCGGTCCCGGTCGTGATCCCCGGGCAAGTGCAGATCGACTCCGCCCCGCAGGGCGCACAGATTCAGATCGACGGCAAAAGCGATCCTTCGTGGGTCACACCTTTTAACCTGACCGGTCTCAGTCCCGGCAAGCACATGGTTTCGGCTGGCAAAGCCGGATACTCGGCGGAGATCCGCTCCGTCGATGTAGCCTCGGGCAGCGAGTCCTTCGTGGTCATCCATCTGTCTCCGAGCAACGCCCTGATGGCTGTCATCAGCACTCCGCCCGGAGCCGAGATCGTGGTCGACGGCAAGAACACCGGGCGCATGACCCCGGCGCAATTCGCGGTCGAGAAAGGCTCCCATACGGTAGTCGTGCGCAAGCCGGGATTCCTCGAAGAAACCACTACAGCGGACCTCGGTCCGGGCCAGAATTTCCAGTTTGCTCCCGCTCTGCGGGCCCTCGGCAATGTCGACGACATCCGCACCGTCGGCAAATTCAAGAAACTGTTCGGCAAGGGCGGCGACAGCGCCGCCGGCATGGGTTCCGTGAGTATTCGGACCCAGCCAAAAGGGGCCCAGATCGCCATCAACCAGCGCCTGCTCGATAAATTATCCCCCGTCGAAATCATGCTGGGGCCGGGCAACTACGTGCTCGATATCACCCTAACGGGCTGTAAGCCCCTCCACAAAATCTTCAACGTGGGCAAAGGCGGCAAGGTCGCAATCGACGAAGTCCTCGAGCGGGAGTAAGTGCGGCCGTCAACCGAATCTTCCTCGAACCGGACAGACGCCCGCCTGAGTGGTGTCCCGCCAAGAGATCCAGCCGTCATGGCTCAGAATAAGCTAAGGAGCCTCTGAACAAGTGTGGCGCGGACACTCCTGTCCGCATAAAGCCAGCATTGAGCGCGCCTGTTCGGTGCAAGCCAATACTTGTTCGGAGGTTCCCTAAGTGATTGTTGTGGAATAACCTCCCCGGTTCCAAGCTTCCGATATTCCGGCCGGCCAACCCGCTTCCGTTCAAAGATCACTCTGGCCGGTGACCAGCATCACTGCCCGCCAGCCATCCCTTGCGGAGTATGATTCCAAGTGAGAAGGAGTGAGGATCGTGTCATCACAGAGCACCACTGGCAAATTAAGCCCTGACCTGTGGCAGGCCCTTCACGGGATCAAGGTGCTGCGCGTTTACCCCAAGGGCTCCAGGTTATTCCAGCAAGGCGCCGCTGTCAGCGGCGTGTACGTGGTCGAGTCGGGGGAGGTGCGCGTCCTGCTGCCAACCGGTCAAAGCCGCCCGCAGCTCCTGGGCGTTGCCGGTCCCGGCGCCATCCTCGGCCTGAGCGAGACCATGACGGGAGGCGACTACCGCGTCACCGCGGAGGCCGGAGACCACACAACGGTCGGCTTTATCCCTCGCGAGAGTCTTATGGAGTTTCTGCGCGAGCACTGCGAGTTCTGCATGCAGGTCGTCAGGCTGCTGAGCGAAGACTTACATGGCCTCTACCACAAGTTCCGCAGCATCAGTGCGCATCCGGGCCGTCCGCGCCAACGCATGCTCGATGAACAACTGAACTGAACGGGAAGCTATCCGGTTATCTCACAGAGGGCGGTTCGGCAGCAGGTGCTAATGGCCTGAATACAAGACTGATTCTGGAAACTGCTATTTGTGGCAGGGAGTGGGAGGCTGAGGCGGTGAGCATCAGCGATGACGGCGGCGGTAGCCCGCAAAGAGTGAACTTGACGGGAACGGGGACCTAGCCCCGTTACGCGCATTCGGGTTTGATTAGAGACAGAGGGAACGAAAGCCGCTATTCGCGGTCCTGCAGTTTGATAGCCAGGTTGGGGGTATGACAGTCGACGCAGCACGCCTCTGTCCGTTTCTCCCTCAGCGCTTACACCACTAACCCTCAAAGTGGCTTGTTAGCGAAAAGTGCCCTAATTTGGGCAATAATATACTTGACAAAATGGACGATATAGCCTAAGATTTGGTCATGGAGAACAGGGCCATGACCGAACCAAAGACACTCCAAGCAGCAATCCTTTACTTCTCCGATCCAAAGAACTGCCGCGAATACCTAGTCGCTCGGCGCTGGCCCATCGGTGTCGAGTGCCCGCGCTGTGGCAGCAAGAACGTGCTGCTCCTTGAAAAGTATAACCGCTGGCACTGCCGCGAAAAGCATGACGCTCCGCAGTTCACGCTCAAGACCGGCACCATCATGGAAGAGTCGCCCGTTCCGGTTGATAAATGGCTCACTGCTATGTGGCAGATCGTGAACTGCAAAAACGGAATCAGTTCTTACGAGATCGCCAAGGCCATCGGAGTCACCCAAAAGTCGGCATGGTTCATGGACCACAGAATCCGCATGGCGTTGTCCAGCGGTTCGCTTATGAAGCTCGGCGGGGGTTCTGGCGAAGTCGAGGCCGACGAAACCTTCATCGGCGGCAAGGCGCGGAATATGCACGTGAGCAAGCGCCAGCGCCGAATCACCGGGACTGGCGGAAAGGACAAAACCTCAGTGATGGGAATCCTTGAACGCGGCGGTGAAATCCGCACCCTGGTTGTCGGTTCGCGCCGCAAGAACGTACTGCAAGCTGAAGTGAAAAAGCATGTAGAAGCTGGCGCGGCGCTCTACACTGACGCCCTCCTCTCTTATGATGGACTCGCCAGCGACTACGCACATCAAGTGATTGACCATGCCACGCAGTACGTAGATGGCCGCGTGCACACCAATGGCCTTGAGAATTTCTGGTCGCTGCTCAAGCGTGGGCTGAATGGAACCTACGTCAGCGTAGAGCCATTCCATTTGTTTCGTTACCTTGATGAACAGGTATTTCGCTACGTCCATCGCGGCTCCCGTGAACATCCGGTGAGTGACGCGGATCGCTTCAGTTTGGCGCTGTCTCAGATCGTCGGAAAGCGACTCACCTACACAGAACTCACGGGGAAAGAATCGGCTCAACCGTTCTGAAAAAAGCGCCAGCAAAGAGGCAAACGAAGGTAACGATTACCACATAGTAAATACGGCCTTTAGGCCCAATGTACCCCCCTTTTTGCCACAGACGGGCTGGACACTTTGTGGTAACGTAGCATCCAATGAATAGGCGTAGTTTCGGTGGATCTGCCATGAAACAAACAAAATCGCAAACGAGGCGTCGTCCAAAACGGGCGTCAGTAAAGGTGATCAAACCGAACGATCAGAAGTTTCGCGAGTTGCTCCTTTTCATCGCTGAGCGATCCGAAAACGATCCCCAATACGGGGCGATCAAACTTAACAAATTGCTGTTTTACTCCGACTTCTTGGCGTATCTGAAATTAGGGAAGCCAATCACCGGGCAGGAATATTTTGCGTTGAGACAAGGCCCCGCTCCTAGATACGGCACGCGCATTCGCGAAGAAATGATTGCCGCTGGCGAGATCGCGCTTCAAAAGAAGGAAAGGGCAGATAGGATTCAGACTCGCACGGTCGCACTACGTCCACCAAACTATAAAGTGTTCTCATCCGAGGAAATCGCTCTCGTCACGCAGGTTCTACAGGACTGTCGCGCAAGTTCTGGCAGTGAACTGAGCGAGAAGAGTCACAAGTTCGCTGGATGGTCCTTGGCAAAAGAGAAAGAGACGATTCCGTATGCAGTTGCCCTCGTAGGGAACAGGCTTCCGACGCACGATGAGATTCAACACGGCGTCATATTACAAGCCACTGCGGAAGCGTGCCTAGCCGAACATGCTGCCAGAGGCAACGCCTAAATTACGGACTGTCATAAGACAGCCACTCTTCGAGCAAGAACTTCTCCAGCTCGGATTTGACGCCATTCGCGCCGATGAATTCACAGAGGGTGCCGAATGGATTCTTTCGCGATATCCGGACTTCGGGACAAAACTAGCGGAAAACGTTTGGTTTCTTCCTATAGGACGACCCTCCCTGGGCCTCAGTCTCTACTACACTTATGACAAGCACAACGTCTACTTTTTATCGTTGAAACGTGCTCCCGAGGAGGTGGAGTAAAAAAATGAAACCTCTACCGGCTCCGAACGTACCCGGAAAGACGGATTTTGAACGGTTCGACAACGCGATGCGGCAAGTGCTCACCGTTTCCAAGGCGGATTTACTCAAGCGCGAAGCGCAGGAAAAACGGCTAAAACGCAAGCGAGCAAAGAAAGCCTGATTGTCGGCCCGTCCTGTCACGGTTGTGTTTAGACTATTGCCTCTCGGTCATTTTGCCAACTATGTTATTGCCCTAATTTGGCAGTTTGAAATTGACCGTGATCTGAGTCTCGATATCGACTGGCACGCCGTCAAGATAGTAAGGCTTGTATCTCCACTGCCGGACTGCGTCCATGGCGGCGCGCGCCAGCACGGCATCGCCCTTCAGCACCTTCATGTTCACGATCTTTCCCTCTTTGTCGATCATGGCGTCTAACTGCACCGCGCCCTGAAGATGCATGGCCAGGGCGTTTTGGGGATACCTTGGCTGGACGCGCCTGATCAGGAGTCCTTGCGACACGCCTTGGGAAATGTTGACCTTGGCCAGCGACGGCTGGCTTCGAAAGGAAGCGGCCGTTAGGCTGCTCAAGGCGCTGTCGTTGGACGCCCCAAGCGCCAGCGGACTGGGCAACTGGGCTGCCTCCTCGGTCCGCGCCGAAGCCTGTTTCGCGGGAGTCGATTTCACTACGATGCGGGTAACGTCCAAATGTTTCGTCTCTGGCTTCGAGTTAGCGTCGATTCGAAGTACGGGAGAACTGCCTGCGGCAGCGGGCGCTGTCGCCGGCGCCACCGCGGTCTTCGAAGTTTCAGTGGAGGTGTTTGCTGCGGCTCGGTCCGTGGCCGGAATTGTGACCGGAGCCGGCATCGGCGTCGTAGCTGCCGCCGCTGGCGGTGACGGCGGCTGGGGCTGGCTCAGCGCCGGAGACGTTCCAGTGGTTTTCGGCGTGCTTAGTTTATTCCAACCCACATACCCTACGCTTGCGAGCGCCAGGACTGCTGCCGCTGCCACCAGGATCTTTCTACTGCCGCGGGAGCCGCCCCCATTCTCCTGGTCCAGGGCGGCAAACGAAGGTCCATCCACTACGGTTGCCGAGCCGAACGTCGAGCTGCTGTTGTCCTTCTGATAGGCGGCTTCAAACTCAACCGTTTTCTTTTCCGCCGGCGTTTCTCTGGCCGGCGCTGGAGCTGCCCCCGCTCCCTGACCGACGGTGAAGCTGGCAGCCGGACTTTCCGTCGCTTTTGACGTAGCCGGCGCCGCGTGAGGGTTGGCTTGCTCTGGGGCGGTTTGGGTCTGGCCTTCCGCTGACGGCTGAGCCGTTAGCGGCGGTTTGGACTGGACTTCATGGGCCGGCGCAGCTACTGGACTCTTTTCAACCTTCGCCGATGCCGCCATGGCGGGCAGCGGAGTCTCGAATGCCGGCGGCGCACTCTGACATGCCGGTGCAACCACCGGCTCCACACCCCGACTCACCGGGGTACTCGCCAGCGGGGCGGTTGCCGTTACCGGGGTGGTGGGAGCCGCAGGCGGATTAACGTTCGTGGCCGTCGCCGCAGCGTCCGAGTTCTTGCGCAGAAGTCCGCGTGCCACACGCAGCGTTCCCTTGGCGTGATCGACATTGATAGGTTTGGTCAGAACCAAGTTGGCCCCAATCCGGTAGGCCTTCGCTACTCCCGCTTGTCCTTCGACGACCGCGATCGCCAGCGAGCTTTGATTGACACTGGAGTTTCGTGCGCTCCTGAACAGCAGGGTGGCGTTCGGTTCGTTCTCGCAGTCTACAACCACGGCATCGTACCGCTGTGCCATCAGGCGCTTGACTGCGCCGAAAGGTTCTTGCACCTGCTCAATGCTGAAGTCCAGTTCGGCGAACACCTGGCTTACAACGCGAGCCAATTTCTCGTCGGGACAGAAAAGTAACGCTTGGTAACCCATAATGAGCCCATCCTAGGTAACATTCATGGCCACCAGCAAGTTACGTGCGTAATGGGATTTCGCGCCACAGGGCGCACACCCGCTCAGGGCCGCTGAAAATCCACCAGCACTACGGTTTGGAAGGGCAAGCTTTTTCCATCGCGAACGTAGGGCCGGTACCGCCACTGCTGCACGGCGCGGATGGCTGCATCTGCCAAAGCGGGATTCCCCTCAATCAGGTGGACGCTTTCCACTTTCCCGCTGTCATCCACCACCGTCTTGAGGACGACCGTGCCCTCGAGTTCCAGCGCAGTTGCTCCTTGGGGATAAGCAGGCGGGACATGACGAACCAGGCGTTTTTCCGCGCCTTTCGAAGAGAGGATGACGGCACCTTCCTCACCGGGCAATGCGACCGATGAAGCGGTTGGCGCTTCAGTTTTCTTTGAGTCAGCCGGCGATTCAATTTTTGGCGTCGCGGCTGGCGCGGTGGCCCGAACTCGGGGAGGCGCATCGGAAGAGTCTGCTGCCGCACTTATGCGCTTAGGCTGCGCCGCGTCCGTCGGGGAAGCGGTTAGCGGCGTTGCGCCTGAGGCTGGCGTCGGCATGACTGATATCGGCTTCGGAATCGGTGCGGGAGTTTGTGGCGCCGGGGCCGTTTTTTGCTGTGAAGCAACGCCTGCAAGCGCGAGCACGCGGTTCACGAGAGGCTGGACCAGAGCCCGAAATCGCGGTTGATACATCCACCCGGCGTAGAGACCGCCTCCGGCGAGAGTCAGGATCAGCACTGCAACCATAGGGCTGCGGCCTCGCGGCGGAGCGGCTTCGCGAGACGGGAACGCCGCGGTCGGAGGAGGTCCAACATGACCACTCTCTAGATCCGCCAGCACCGGATCGTCGGACAGTTTCGCGGGCGGCGCAGGCTTCGAAGCCACAGAGACCTCTATCGCCGCAGAGGTCTTGGCTGGGGACACAGCTTCAGGCAATGGAGTCGCGGGAGGGACCGCGATCTCCTCCTCCTCCTCCTCCTCCGCGGCACTCATCGTTGGCGCTCGGGTTGCGTCCACCGCGGCCGACGGAGTGGCCTCAGAAACTTTTGTGGAGTGCGAAGAAACAGCAGCGGCCGCAGCCTGCGCCCGCTCTTCCGGCAGCGTGGGAGCCGCCGCCGCAATGGGTGCGGCTTCCGGAGCCTGCGCCGCGCGCAGAGGCTCCTCCTTTCGCAGACGGCTGACGGCGGTTCGGACGGTGCTTCTGGCCTGATCTTTCGCGACCGGTTTTGTAAGAATCAGTTCTGCCCCCAGTCGGAAGGCGGTCGGCAAGCCTGCCCGGCCATCCACAATCGCAATGGGCACGGGATTAATGCCATTCCTGCCGCGCCGGCAAACATCGAAAATCAGCTTGGCCGCGGGCAGATTCTCGCAATCCACCAGCACCAGATCGAAGCTGCGCGAATTGAGTTTTTGGGCAGCGGACGCTCCATCCAGAGGCCGCTCGCAACTCACCGACATTTCTTCCAGAACGGCGGAGATGGCGCTGACGGCCTGGTCGTCGGGAGACAACAGAAGAGCATGAGGCATAGCACTTTTCATGCTAGAAACGGATGTGCTACACCGCAAGTTACCCCAGTAAGCTAAGGACGCTATCGTTGGTGCGCAGATAGGAGGGCGCACTTCCAAGCCGCGCCCCCTGGATCGTTCAGCAACTCCCGACAGAATTACAAGTTATGCGGCCGCCTGAGCTCTTTCATTTTCTCCCGGCGTGCATTGGACGGCGACGCCGGTTGGCTTCGGCTGACCGCCGGCATCGCGTTGCGCTTATGTGGCGGCAGCAACGTCGTACCGGAGATGTGGTCGAACGGCGCCGTGGGCGCAAACGTGGGCAGGTTGTGTGCACGCACTTGGGTGACCGCCTCGAACCCGGAGGCGAGCTTGATGAGCGTGGGCTCGCTGAACGCGGTCCCGAAGAAGCTGACACCGAGGGGCACGCCGAACACCATGCCTGCGGGCACCTGCACGATGGGATAACCGGGCCCAGCCGCCAAGCCCGAGGTGCCAAAAATGAAGTGATCGCCATAGACCAGGTCGGTGGCCCAGGCGGGGTTATCGGTGGCGCTGACCACCGCGTCGAGATGGAACTGGCTCAGCGCCGCGTCGATGCCGTTGACCCCGGCGTTCTGGTCGATGGCCAGCGCCTGGTTGTAGGTGAGCCCGCCGAACGGCGGCTGCGGGTCGTCGGGTCCCGTCGCCAGCGAAGCGGTGAAATCCCAAATATCCTGGTTAAAGAACGGCATTTCGGCGTCCGCGTGGGCATTGTTGAAAGCGATGCCGTCGTTCAGGGTCTTGCCCGCCATGGGTACCCCCACGCGCGTGGCGAAGTAAGCCTGAAGGTCATTTCTGAAATCGAAGCACAGCACCAGGAACTCGCCATCGGCTGTAGCGAACGTGAAACCCGCGGCGTCGAGGTCGACGAGCGTGGCGCCCGCCGCACTCATTGCGTCCAGCGCAGCCACGAATTGCGCCAGCACGGCCGGCGGCGTCGGCACGAACGGGTCGAATCCGTTGAGTCCAACCCTGGTCACGCCGAGGACCGCACCTTGGAGCCCGTGCGGATCGAGGAATTGCGTGTAGTCGGTCGGGATGTTCGTGGGGCGCGTGAACCGGCCCTGCCATCCCAGGGGAACCCCGCCGGTCGCAGGGTCGCGGCCGTCGAAGGTGCGGCTCTGCACCACGCCCAGCGCCGCGGCGGCGTCAGCCACGGTGCGGCCATGTGGACCGAAAGTGTCCTGGGTGTGGGAGATCGGCACGATGCCCGCCCGGCTGGTGAGGCCCACCGTGGGCTTGATGCCAACTACGCCGTTCGCGTTGGCGGGACAGACGATGCTGCCATCGGTCTCCGTGCCGAACGACACTGCGGCGAAGTTCGACGACGCCGCAGCGCCCGAGCCGGAGCTGGAGCCGCAGGGATTGCGATCAATGCCATAGGGGTTGTTTGTCTGTCCGCCGCGGCCCGACCATCCGCTGATGGATTCGAAGGAGCGGAAGTTGGCCCACTCCGACAGGTTCGTCTTTCCCAGAATCACCGCGCCGCCCGCGCGCAGGTTGGCGGCGACCGTGGAGTCCTGAACCGCCGGCTTTCCGAGCAGCGCGAATGAGCCTGCGGTAGTCTGCATCCTGTCGCCGGTGTCGACGTTGTCCTTGAGAAGCACCGGGATTCCGTGCAATGGCCCGAGCACGATGCCGCGCTTACGCAGCTTGTCGGCGTTGCGCGCCATTACCAGCGCGTCGGGGTTCAGTTCGATCACGGAGTTGACCCCCGGACCATTCTGATCCAGCGCGACGATGCGTTCGATGTATTCCCTGGTCAGTTCCTCCGAAGTGAGTTTGCCGGAAGCCATCTCCGCCTGGAGTTGGGCTACCGTAGCTTCGTTGTGCCGGCTTGGAACGCCGTTTGGATCGTTGGGGCGCGTGGCATCATTTGCTGCCGCCAAAGGGAGCGCCAGCAAAGCTGCAACAAGGAAGGTGCGTACGGCTGGGACGATCATCTTGTTTCTCCTGGGAGAGTTGGACGTGCAGCGCCGGGAAATCCTGCTACGCCGGAATCGGGTTGTCAAGGAATTCCTGCAAATCTTTTCCAGGGCATGGGAACGGAACCCCGCACCCGGCTCGGCTTCCAGCCATTCCGTAGAACAGGCAGCCCGGAGCATCCGAGGTGACAACGATGTAAGAACGTTGTGGGCGAAGTTATACCCGCGTGAACCAGCTACGGTTCCCTGCCCTCAAGCGGACCGATGGCCAAGCTGCGGACAACAGGCCGCGGGTGTTTGTTGTAAGACAGGTTACTCGTCGATGCTCACTGGCGTTGGCAGCGAGCCTCGCGCAAACGGCGTTTGTGATGGAATAAGTTCGCGCTCGCGCGTTCTACCTTCCGGAATCGCCTCCTGCCGCCTCGGGCGGAGGATACACAATCGACCCGCGCAACGCCGACTTGTCCGCCGGCGCAAAATCGGGGAACGGCAACTGCCGCTCGTCCCGCCACTGCTGTACCTGGCGCTCGGCCGCCTCCGCCTTCTCTCTATCCGGGCCGGTATGGCGGGCCATATAGACGGTGCTGGAAGGAAATGCAAAGGCGGTACCGGATTCTTCTAGGATCTGCAGGATGCGCAGCAACACATCTTCGCGAATCGCTGTGAATTCGTTAAAGTCGCGGGTCAGGATGTAGCTGAAGATCTCGAGGTTCAGCGCGTTATTGTCGAAACTGGCGAGCCGGATCCGTGCGCTCTCATGTTCGATCCTGGCATGTTCATAGAGCAGGCGGCGCAACTCCGCCAGCAGATAGCGCAACTGGTCGGGCGAGGTCTCACAGCGAATGTGCAGCGTCGGGTTGAACAGGATCTTGTCCCGACGGGTGAGATTCTCCACATTCATGGCGGCCAGCGCGCCGTTGGGAATCGACAACTGCGTTCGTTCCGGCGTGCGAATCCGGGTCGAGCGCAAGCTGATGTCCTCCACCGTTCCTACCTGGTCCCCAAACTTACAGGTGTCGCCCACACGGATGACCTCGTCGGCCAGCACCGAGATTCCACCAAAAAGGTTTTCGAGCGTCTTCTGCGCGGCGAAAGCGATCGCGAGGCCGCCGATGCCCAATCCGGCCAGCACCGTGGTCAGATTGAATCCAATCCTGCCCAGGATCGCCAGCACAGCCAGGATCATTACGAAGGCTTTGATCAACCGCTCCCCAAGCACCATCAAAGTCCCGGTGCCCACGCGGCCGGCGGTGATGGCGCGCGTCTGCAAGCGCTGCATAGTCAGGCCCGTGACTCGAAGCAGGAACCAGAAGAAGCCGATGGCGATCAGCACTCCGATGGTCCGGTAATAGTAGATACGGGGCAGCAGGGGCAGGCCAAGATAGGCGGCGATCACGCGATGCCCAATCCCGCCAAAGAAAATCATCAGCGGAGGCGACAGCCGGTTGTAGGAATGCCGGATCGGCCGCTTTCTGTACTGAAGCCACAAGCGGCGAGGAATGGCCAGCAGGAGGACCACCACCCAGCCGATGCCGACCGCGATCGGGACGGCCGCGAGCAGCCCGATCCACTGCCAGAGAGCCAAACCCAGGAACAAATTGTGGACAAGAGTTGGCGGGATTTCTTTCTCGAACCGGTGCGCCTGCAAGTTGTCGTATAAGTCAGGAACCTTGCTCAGCGTGTCCGCAGAGAACACCCAGATCTTCCCAGAGTTGGGGTCGCTGACTCGAATCAGTACGACAGGAATATCCAATTCAGCGCTCGAAAATGTTCCGATTGTTTGCTGGTCGACGACGCCATTGTCCGCGGTTCCCTCCGGACGTGTGCTCAGATCCCGCAGGCTGCCCACGAAGGCGCGGTCCATCAACACTTTTAGTTTTCTGGCGACATCCGGACCGAGCGACTGACGGCGTGCCGCGCTCATTTGCAGATAGTCGGCGGCGTTCTTGTAGTTCCCCCCCTGCGCCGCCTGCAGAAACCCGACCACCGTTCCCGAAGGCGTCTCGCGCCCCAGTGGATCGGCGGCTTTGGCGGGAGGTTGGGCGGCTGGGGCCGGGTTCGTCAAGCCGGGCACAAACTGGGCCGCCGGCGCGTGCAAAACAATAGAAAGGATAACGACTAAGAGAGGCAGTTTCTTCATCAGTCAGCTCCGGGTGGTGAGTAACGCGGGCGTACCGTGGAGTGGGCGGGCAAGGCTTGTCCTGAGCGAAGCCGAAGGATGCCGGCGCTACGCTTTTTTCGGCCGGTAAATGTCGGTCGCCTGCCCGTAGAAAATCTCCGCCGACTCCATCACCGTTTCCGAAAGCGTGGGATGCGGATGGATCGTCATTGCCACATCGGCGGCCAGCGCGCACATCTCGATGGCCAGCACACCTTCCGCAATCAACTCGCCCGCGCCCGGTCCCACGATTCCAACTCCCAGCACGCGCTCCGTCTTCGGATCGATCAGCAGCTTGGTCAGGCCCTCCATGCGGTCGAGCGTAACCGCGCGCCCAGAAGCCGCCCACGGAAATTTCGCCACGCTGATCTCGCGCCCTTGCTCTTTGGCCTGCGTTTCGGTCAGCCCCGCCCACGCAATTTCCGGATCGGTGAACACGACCGCCGGAATCGCATTTGGCTCAAACGCAACTTTGTGTCCGGCGATTGCCTCCACCGCCGTCCGCCCTTCATGCATTGCCTTATGCGCCAGCATCGGCTCGCCCGTAACGTCGCCGATCGCATACACCGTCGGCTCATCCGTCTGCCGCTGCTCGTTGATCTCGATGAACCCCTTCTGATTGACCTTGACCTTCGTCTTGTCGAGCCCCGCGATTTCCGAATTCGGCCGCCGCCCCACCGACATCAGCACCCGCTCAAATACCTGCTCTTTTTCCTTCACGTCCGAACCTTCAAACGCGACCCGAATCCCGTTTTTGTCATCTTTGAGCGCCTTGACGGTAGTGTTCAGCAGAATCGCCGAGAACAACTTCTCCAGCCGCTTGTGCAGAGGCAGCACCAGGTCGCGATCCGCGCCCGGCAGCAGACCGGGCATCATTTCAACGCAAGTCACCGTAGTCCCCAGCGTCGCATACACCGACCCTAGTTCCAGTCCGATATATCCGCCGCCAATCACCAGCAGCGTCTTCGGGATATCCTGCAGATCCAATGCACCGGTCGAGTCGATCAGCCGCGGACTGTCAAGCTTCAAACTGGGAATCACGCTCGGCCGCGATCCGGTCGCAATAATGATGCGATCAAACGTCATCGTTTCTTCGCCGCCCGCAGCGGTTTTCGTAACCTTCAGCGTCGTCCCATTCACAAACGCGGCCTTGCCCTGCACAAACTGCACCGAGCGCTGCTTGCACAACTGTCCAAGCCCGCCGGTCAGGCGCTTCACGACACTCTCTTTCCATCCGCGCAGCTTGCTCAAGTCCACCTTGGGCTTCGCGAACTCGATGCCCCAGTTCTTCGCCTGCTCCGCCTCTTCCAGCAACTTGGCGACATGCAGCAAGGCCTTCGACGGAATGCACCCGCGATAGAGGCACACGCCCCCCGGGTTGACTTCGGGATCGATGAGCGTGACTTTCATGCCCAGGTCGGCCGCCAGGAATGCCGCGGCATATCCGCCCGGGCCGCCGCCAATCACCCCCACACGAAGACTCGAAGTGTTCGCCATGTCGTGTCTATCCTTAATTTCACAAGTCTTTGTCATCCCGAGCGAAGCGAGGGATCTGCATCTTGCGGCGGACTGCAGATCCCTCGCTTCGCTCGGGATGACAATTCATGAAAAGTGTCGTTCGTGTGCCACTCCGGCTGCGGCTTTCACACGTTCCCTGCCCCAGAATGTTTTATCCCTGTACCGACAGCAGGAACGGCTGCTCGAAGGCTTCCGCGATCCAACGCAGGAAGCGCGCCGCGTCAGCGCCATCGATCAACCGGTGATCGTACGAGAGCGAGAGCGGCAGAATCAAGCGCGGCTCGAATTTGTTGTTCACCCACTCCGGCTCCATGCGCGAGCGCGACAGGCCCAGAATCGCAACCTCCGGATGATTCACAATCGGCGAAAATCCCGTGCCGCCGATACCGCCCAGATTCGTGATCGTAAATGTGCCGCCTTCCATCTCCTCGGGAGTGAGCTTGCGCTCACGGGCCTTCTTGGAGAGCTGCGTTAACTCCGCAGCCAGCTCCACAATATTTTTCTTATCGACGTCGCGAATCACCGGCACCAGCAGACCGCGGTCCGTATCCACCGCCATGCCGATATTAATGTACTGCTTGTAAATGACTTCTTCTTTCCCCATGTCAATCGACGCATTGAACTGAGGAAATACTTTCAGCGCGGACGCGCACACCTTCAGCGCGATCGCCGTCACCGTCATCTTGCCGCCGGCTTCCTCCGCCCGCGGTGCGAAGCGCGCCCGCAACTGCTCGAGTTCGGTGATGTCCGCGCGGTCCTGCTGCGTGACATGCGGAATCGTGTTCCACGCCTGCCGCAGGTGCTCGGCCGTCTTACGCCGCACGCCGCGCATCGAAACCCGCTCCGTCTTGCCCCACTTGCTGAAGTCGGGAAGCTCGGGCTCAGCGAAGCCCGCCCGCGGAGCCTGCGCCGCCGCCGCTGCCGCCAGCAGGGTATTCTTCGCGTGCAGCTTCACGTCGTCTTCGCTGATGCGCCCGCCCGGCCCGCTCCCCTGCACGCCGTGGATGTCCGCCCCAATTTCGCGCGCCAGGCGCCGCACGTGCGGAGCCGCCGGTACCGGATCGCGATGCGTGCCCGCAACTTTCCCCAGTTGCATGGGCATGCTGAACTCCGGCGCCTGAGCCTGGGGCTGATCGGGCGGCAGAGCCTGTTCTTCGGTCTTGCCCTCCGCCTTCATGGCCAGTTGAAACGAGAGCCGGGCCGATTGTTGCCCGGAAATATGCTCCACCGGTTCATGTTTGCGCGGAGCTTCGACTGGCGCCGCCGCGCCGCCTTCCAGCGTGAAGATCACCTGCCCCACCCTGATCTTCGATCCTTCCTTCACCTTGATCTCGCGCACCACGCCATTCACGGTCGACGGCACCTCGACCACCGCTTTGTCCGTTTCGAGTTCCATCACCGGCTGGCCTTCCGATACGCGCTCCCCTGCCGAGATCATCAGCCGCACCAGGTCGCCGGAATCGATGTTCTCTCCCAGTTCCGGCAGCTTGAACTCAGAGGCGCTGCTTGGTGCTGCCGATGGACGGGCGAGAGCCTGCCCTGAGCTTGCCGAAGGGGCGCCCGTCGCTCCATCGACATCCGGGACGGCGGCCTTCGTCACAGGATCCGTCCTTGGAGGCGCGGCCGGAGCGCTCGCTTCTGCTACTAGCTTTTCCGCCTTCGGCGCCCCTGCCCCATTCTCCACCGTGAAGATGACCTGCCCCACGCGCAGCTTGTCGCCTTCCTTCACCCGGATCTCTTCCACCGTCCCGCTCACCGACGAAGGCACTTCCACCACCGCCTTGTCCGTCTCCAGTTCGATCACCGGCTGGCCTTCGATCACACTCGCCCCCGGCTTGATCATCAGACGGACCAGGTCCCCACTGTCGATGTTCTCGCCCAGTTCGGGCAGTGTGAATTCTGTTGCCATTCCTGTCCTTATTGTTTTAGTGGTGTTGTCATCCTGAGCGAAGCGAAGGACCTATGTATTCCGCCGCCAGTGCATGGGTCCTTCGCTTCGCTCAGGATGACAGCTTGTATGTGATTCCCGGCTAACTCAACGCCGGGTTGCTCTTCTCCGGATCGATTCCCAGATCGCGGATCGCCTTCTCCAGAACGTCCGCCCCCACCTGCTTCTCGCGCGCGAGCGCATGCAGCGTCGCCAGCACAATGTGCTTCGCGTCCACCTCGAAGAAGTCCCGCAGCGACGCTCGATTCTCGCTGCGCCCGAAACCGTCCGTGCCGAGCGACACCAGTTTTCCCGGAACCCACTGCGCAATGCTCTCCGGCAGCACCTTCATGTAATCGGATGCCGCAATAAACGGGCCCGATGCGCCCTTCAATGTCTCGGTGACATATGGCACCTTCGCCGTCTTCGTCGGATGCAACATGTTCCACCGCTCGCAATCGTTCGCTTCGCGATAGAGCGCCTTGTAACTCGTCACGCTCCACACGTCCGCCGCGACACTATAGTTCTTTTCGAGAATCTCCTGCGCCTTCAGCGCTTC
>WNGE01003055.1_pt1 | contig 32106 bp, 21 predicted proteins | sample 5400651 | NCBI WGS metagenome assembly WNGE01 (sample SAMN13153370, study PRJNA577476) | soil metagenome | isolation source: 60 cm soil or saprolite under grassland replicate 2 | place: USA:California | collected 2016-06-15
TTGCGGAAAGGGAAACCGTTTAAGCTCAGTCCGCCGATTGCGACATCACCGCAAACAACGATTGTCGATCTTTGCTCGGTGTAACGTCGTGCGATCGCAACCGCGTGGTCTAATTCCACCGTTTCGCCGAGCGTTCTTTCGCCGTTGTTTTCTTGCGCAGCCTTGCGCATGAGTCCCGCATCGACGACGAGCAAATATCCGCCGGCGTTGTACTGAAGTAGTTCAATCGCTCGACGCACCATGTCGGAAAGACTTGGCTGCTCGCTCCGCTCTTTGACTTGGTTCGCAAACGCGAGCTCCGCATTGCTAAAGGCACCGAAAAGTTTCGGCCGGCGCCATGCGGGAATCGCCTCCAGCTCGGCTCGCGTGCGCACAATATCGAACCCATTGCGACGCAGCTCGAGCAGGAGATCCCGGCCATCTTGTCTCTCTCCGCCCTTGGCCTCGGGAAGAAACTGCGCAGCCCCGCCACCCATCGCGATGTCGATCTTTCCACCATCAACAAACTCAGTTGCGATTCTATCGACGTCGTTTGGATCAACCGGATGTCCGTAGAAAGCCGCGCTCGTTGGGTCAGTCAGCTTCGCATCTGTCACGAGACCAGTGGCCCTTCCATTTTCCCGTGCTAATTCGACGATGCTCGTAATTGGCTTTCCATCGTTATCGATCGCGATAGCTCGATTGTTCACTCTTACTCCAGTGGCGATCGCCGTTGCGGCCGCGGCCTGGTCTGGAGCGGCGAAATCTTTCGAGTAATTGGTCAGTAAAGCCAAATGGCTCATTGAATCGAGCGTCAGACGCGCGCCCGCGCCGCCGGCGTAGGCGCGTGTCGGAGCAAGACGGCCCGGGTCAAGTCCCTCTCCGATGAACAAAATAATTCCGAAAGGTTTCCGAACGACCCAGTGTTGGAAATAAAGGACACCGAGCCCGGCAAAGGCGAGAAGACAGAAAAGCGCCAGCAACTGGTTGCGCCATTTCATTTCCTTTCCTGTAGTGGCGGTCTGTGACCGTCGCAAATGTCGCCGGCAAAGAACTGCTTGTCGATGTTCCTAATCGTCGGCAAAGTGCGCCACATATGGCGGGCCCAGTCATGCTCATTATTCGCGATGGCTGGGGCGTTAATCCCGGCGGTCGGGAGAAGCGCGAAGAAAATGGAGACGCAACGCTCCTCGCGCGGACGCCGTTTCACGACAAGCTCTATCGGGATTATCCAGGCGGTAAATTGAGCGCCAGCGGGGCCGATGTTGGTTTGCCGGATGGACAAATGGGCAATTCGGAAGTTGGACATCTTAACCTGGGTGCTGGGAGGATTGTTTATCAGGACCTGACCCGAATTAACAAAGCGATCGCGGACGGCGAATTGGCACGCAACCAAATGGTGCAGGAAACGTTGGCTCGCGCTCGTGGCCATCGCCTTCATTTGCTCGGGCTTGTTTCCGACGGCGGTGTGCATAGCCACTACTTACACCTGATTGCGCTTGCAAACGCAGCCAGGGAAGCAGGCGTCACGCAAATCTTGGTTCACGCTTTCACTGACGGACGCGATGCATCCCCGACGGGTGGCGCAGGCTATTTAAAAACTTGCGCTCAGGAGCTCGAGAAGAGCGGCGCCAAGATCGTGACGGTTGTGGGCCGTTACTTTGCGATGGATCGCGATCGTCGCTGGGACCGCACGAAAAAGGCTTGGGACGCGATCGTCCTTGGTCGAGGAGAAATCTGCAACTCGTCGCCAGCTGCCGCGGTAGATCGACAATACTCACTTGGCAAAACCGATGAGTTCATGCCGCCGCTTATCTTTTCCTACCCGGATGAGCAGCGCGTACGTGATGGCGACTCCATTTTGTTTTTCAATTTCCGCGCTGATCGCGCGCGACAATTGTCACAAGCCTTTTTGCTGAAGGACTTCGATTACTTCGATCGCGAAGTCTGGCCGCAAGTCCACTTCGTGACTCTCACCCAATACGATGTCACTTATCCTTCGCCGTTCATTTTTCCTCCGGAAGAGCTCGTCCACATTTTGGGCGAAGTCGTGAGCGCGGCTGGCAAATCACAATTGCGCATCGCCGAGACGGAAAAGTATGCGCACGTGACTTACTTTTTCAACGGCGGGATCGAGCGCCCCTTTCCTGGCGAAGACAGAAAACTTGTTCCTTCGCCAAAGGTCGCGACCTACGATCTTCAGCCGGAGATGAGTGCGCGCGAAGTGACCGACGAAGTCCTCGCGCGCGTGGCAAATTACGATTTAGTCATACTTAACTTTGCCAATCCAGACATGGTTGGGCACACCGGAATTCTGGAAGCCGGAATCAAAGCGGTGGAAACGGTGGACGAATGTATCGCGCGCATCATCCCGAAGCTTATCGATCTCGATGGCAAATGCCTCATCACTGCCGATCACGGTAATTGCGAGCAGATGCGCAATCCCGATGGATCTCCAAACACCGCGCACACCAAGAACCTTGTGCATTTCATTTATGTCGCCAGGGATGCGGCACTGTTTCGCTGCGAAGATGGGATCCTGGCCGATGTCGCGCCCACCCTTTTGTTTCTGCTCGGAATGCCGCAGCCAAAGGAGATGACCGGGCACAATTTGCTCGTGCCGACTTCTGGAAATTGACGATCTTGATTTACAATCTCTTCTCGCGATCGAGAATGATTGGGGCGCGACGTTTTCAGCTAGGGACGAAAGTCTGTTCCTTCAGCCTGGCTTGAAGCGTGGTTTTTACTGCCCGAGCTCTGCTCGATTTCTTCGGTCACGGCAACGGCGTCGGCCATGGAAGCCTCCTGTCTCATGAAATCATCCAAGTCGCGGCTCGCTTGGGCTGCGCGTGGCTTTTGCAGGCTACTGTAACAAGCCTTTCGCACCTTGAGGAATTTCTTTTGCCATAGGATGTGGGGCTCAAAAGCTTCAATGGCGGGAAGCGTGTAATAGCCAGGATGATCTCCATCCAGATAAGTGGCTATCCCTAGGGTCGTCCCGAGGCGATGGCCTTGGTTATTAAAAACGCAGAAAGGCAAGCGCAAGGCATTGTAGAGAAAAAGGGCTGCCGTTTTTGATCGATCTGTTTTTGCGATTGCTTCTGCGCGCGACATAGAACGCTTGATCAGATCGTGGGCCGGCCAGGGATCGTCGCGCAAACCGTGGATAAACTGCTCGAGAGCCTCGGTGGCCTCCTGCGGCTTTTTGTCTCTCCACAAAAACTCTGCCCGAATTGCTTCAGCGTCCGAAGGGAGAACCGCGGCCAATTTATCGATGTAGGGGAGCGCTGCGCTATCACCGTCGGCGGCCAGGCATTCGGCCACCATGGCCAGTTGAGATAGCGTCTTTGGCTCTTCCGACTGCGCCCGCCACTGGCGCAACGCCCCGGGCAGATCCCCTTCGCTGTAACTGGCAAAAGCGTCAGCCCGATGTCTTTGCTCGGGTGTCAACATCGCCTGGATTTGGTCGGAGCGATTGAGGGAGCCGTACATCGACAAACGCGCCTCCTCCACCCGCGGCCAATCAATCTCTCCGTTTGTAGACTCCGGCCGATCAGCAAGGGCGGCGTGCGCGCTCGCTCGGAGATTTGCGATCTGGAATCCATTAGTCAAGTTCACGCTTCGAGCAAACGCGAATTCGATGACAGTCCGATCGTCAGTATTGAGGGGCCCCGGTTTGAGCTGCTGTAGTGTTTTTGCCACCCTTGGCGCTGCCACGTAGTGCGCTAGAAAATCCTCAAGAGCGTGTCCACGCCACGCTGCTGCCAAGGCGGATCTGAAGGGCTCCTCCGCCAGACGGTTGCGTAATGTTTCTGCATCGTACGCGACCGGTTCATGAGAAGCCAGAAGCAACAGATCGCCACCCTCCGTTTGCCACGATTCGATGTTCGCAAAAACCGATCCAAGCGTTCGATAAAAAATCTGGATCGTGCGGTCATCAATGTCGTAGGCTTGGACCCATTGGAAAAACATGCCGCCAGGCTGCAAACACCGGTCGACCGATTGGTAGTACTCCCGGGTAAAAAGTCCCGCCACGCCCGCCCGATAGGGATTGGACGGCTCCGAGACGACAATGTCGTATTTGTCGCGGGTGGTGAGGAGCAATTCCCGCGCGTCGCCGATTGTCACGTGTAGTTTTGGATTGAGCAGGGCGTTGTGGTTTACGGGCGCACATGCTTGCGCCACTTTGAGAACCACGGGCTCGAGTTCGACAGCATCCACTCGCTCCATGCTGGGGATGGCGGCGAGCCAGCCTGCGGTACTGCCGGTCCCCAAACCGACGACGAGCGATTTTGTAGGGCGCGGATGGAGCGCAGCGCCGATCATGCCGCTCATAATCTGCGTTCCGGCGTCGTAAGTAGCATTTCCGTCGGATCGACCGTTGACAATGAATGCCAAGCTATCGCCATTCGATATGGCGACGCTGCTTTCGATGCCGTCGATTTGCCACGAAATTTGACGCCGAATTCTCTGCATGAGCTCGCGCATTTCATTGGGCGTAGCCCGAAACTTGTTGACGCGGCCCACCCCGATCTCACTGTGACGCCAAAATGCGGTCGGCCCTGTTGCTCTCAACATCAGAAGGGCGAACGCTGCCATCGCCAACGAAGGAATGAGTCGGAGCCCAGGGGATACTCCGCGCCAAGCGAAACATGCGGCCACGACGGCGAGTACAGAAAGGAGGAGGACGACGATTCGCCACACTTCCGGTGCTGAAAACATCGGGATGAATCCAAAACCACCGGCTAGCGAACCGACCAACGCTCCAGTTGTATTCCAGGCGTAGGCTGCCCCCGTCTGTGAGCCGACCCCCTTCCTTCCTCTCCCAAGGAGAGCAATGAGCAACGGAAATTGCACACCCGCGATGAGCGCCGCCGGGAAGACAACAATCGAACATAGAGCCGTCCAAGCGATGACGTGTCCGTAAAATCCCAGTGTTCCGAGCGACCGCAGCAGCATCGCGGCCATCGCGATTCGATCCCCGAGGGCATAAGGAAGAGCGATGAAGAATGCTTCCGCAGCGCACGTCAGAGCGAAGAACTCGACCGAGGCCGATCGCTTCGGACCAAGCACCGCGTAAGCGGCGCCGCCAAGGCCGATTCCAAGCAGCGCCATCCCGAGAATTAGTCCGAACGAGAACGTCGAGCCCCCCAGAAGAGGACCAAGCATTCGGTACCAAACCAGCTCCATCAGGAAGAACGCAAACCCCACAAGCCCGGCCGCGGTGAACACAAACACCGGGCTAGTCGGCTGGCGCGATTCTGTTGCCTTTGATTGGCGCGGTGATTTTGAGTCCGTCTTGAACTCAGGCGTTGATCTTGAGATGTAGAACGCAATCAGCGCAACGAGGACGTTTAATGCCGCCGCCAGCCAGAGGGTCAGCCGGTTGCCAAAGTTTTCGAAACAATAAAAGGTGCCAAAGGCCGCCCCGGTGACGGCGCCAAGAGTGTTCGTCCCGTAAAGAATACCGACCGCGCGACGCTCGACATCGTCCGGCGCAACCGCGGCGCGGGCAGCGGCCGGCAAGGTTCCACCCATCAGAAAAGTTGGTGTCCCGAGAATGATCGCTGTCAGGATCAGGCGCGCGAGCGTGCCGCCAGCCATTCCCATGGCCTGTGTTCCGCCGAGAGCGATATAAAGATGCCGCGCCGCCCAGATCAGCAAAGGCGACAAGGCGGCACTGGCTGCGATAAGCAATTCCAGACGGGCATAGAACTCCAGCGGTCGCGCTTTCGTTTCCGAACGGCGGCCAAGAATAATTCCACCGAAGCCAAGTCCGGCCATGAAAACACCAACGACCGCGGCCGAGGCCGCGGTGGAGGCACCAAAGATTAGCCGAAATTCACGAAGCCAGGTTGTCTGATAAATAAGAGCGCAAAATCCAGATCCAAAAAGAAGCGAAGCGACAAGGCGAGTGCGAACAGGCATGGCAAAATTTGACGTGCGAGAATTTAGATGTTCGAGCGAGTGGCTATTTCGATCAACGCTTCTTTTTCGAGAAGAAGAAATCACTTCACTAAGAGCCCGCCGAGACCAAATCTTCGAATGTGATTTCCAGCTGTCGATTGAATGCTCGCGTCCCAGCCGCAGCGATTCGTTCCAAAAAGTGGATTCGCTTTTCCGGCGTCGTCTCCTGCCAGACCGGTTTGCGCATGAGCTCGAGCGCGCCATCCGACTCCACAAGCGTGCCCCATCCGACCGGGATTTCCGAATCACGAAAGAGCTCGTTGGGCACCACCAGGAAAAACAAATTGGCGCAGCGGTAGCGGATCAATTTGTCGAACTTTGTGCAGTTGTAGAGCCGATTTTGCAGCGCATTCAACTCATGCAAAACGCGGGCGTAACCACGGTGGCCGATGGCCGCGAAATCGTGCGAGTCAAATTCCGGGAAGAGCGAATCGGCTATCCGTAAGTCAGGAAAATGCACCCGCAAATGTTTTTCGAGAATTTGCCGACGCCGGCAGATAATCTCGAGGCGTTCACGTGCGGCCTGGCTGTGGCAATTATCCCTTCGCAAATCGGGGAGCGCGTGCTTGCATTCAAAAATCGCCGTCGATCCAATTTTTTTTGGTGTCGGCCGATAGGCGGCCACATCGGCACGATAGCGGCATTGCGGCAAACCAACTTCCATCGCGCAAGCGGAGTAGCCGTGCGCTTGCGCCCACAGAAAAGCGAGACGTTTTAGCCGAGCGTGCCCTGCAGTTTCGCCGCGCTGGCTCTTTATCCCCGGACCCATTCCGTCAGCTCTCTCGCCCAATATGTGATGATAACGTCTGCGCCGGCGCGTTTGAGCGCAGTCATGATTTCAAGAACAGCGGCTCGTTCATCCACGATTCCTTTTTCGGCTGCCGCTTTGACCATCGCGTACTCACCACTGACGTGATAAACCGCTGTTGGTTTTCCAAAATGTTCATGCACCTGCCATAAGATGTCGATGTACGGCAAAGCCGGTTTCACCATCACGATGTCCGCTCCTTCATCGATATCCAACGCAACCTCACGCAGGGCTTCATCTGCGTTCGCGTAATCCATCTGGTAAGAACGACGGTCGCCAAATTGCGGCGGGCTCTCAGCGGCCTCGCGAAACGGGCCATAAAAAGCCGATGCAAACTTGGCCGCATAACTCATGATCCCGGTTTGATCAAAGCCGGCGCCGTCAAGCGCTTCGCGAATGGCGCCGATGCGGCCGTCCATCATATCGCTTGGCGCTACCATATCCGCGCCAGCTGCCGCGTGGGAGAGCGCAGTCTTAACCAGAAGATCGACAGTTTCATCATTGAGAACATGGAAATGATCCCCATCAATCCGCGTGACGCCGCAGTGGCCGTGACTCATGTATTCGCACAAGCAAACATCGGTGATAACGACGAGTCCCGGACATTTTGATTTGACGGCTCGCAGCGCTTTTTGGACGATCCCGTTTTCCGCGTAGGCGCCGCTGGCTTGTTCGTCTTTTTTCTCCGGAATTCCGAAAAGCAGGATCGCTTGTAACCCGCGATCCTGAGCGCGCTCCGCTTCATCGACAATCTCTTGTAACGAAAATTGGAATACACCTGGCATGCTTGCGATCGGTCGGCGCCGCTCCAATTTTTCGCTTACAAAAAGCGGCAGAACGAAATCGTGCGCGCTCAATTGTGTCTCGCGCACCAGGTTCCGCAGAGCAGGGGAACGCCGCAAACGGCGTGGTCGATGCACCAATTTTCTCACCAAGCAAGGGTACCCATTTGGCCGACGCGTCGCAAGCTCGCCACAGGAGGAGTCCATCCGCGTGGTGGACTTGACGGGGCGAAGGGTTCCATGTAGCGCGTGCTTTGGCAGGCCGGTCTCCATTCCTTATGACTCGCTCGGCACGTACCCGCACGATCGACTATTTGTTGGTCGACATCAGTAATTCGTACACAAAGTTTGCTTTTGCATCGGCAGCGCGCATTTCGAGTCCCGTTCGAATCGCCACGGACAAAGTTTCAAGCAGTCTATTTACGCGATTCCTAACCAGACAGAAGGTGCGGAGAGTGGTCGTTTCTTCAGTGGTGCCGGGAAAAAATTCTACAGTTTCGAACGCTGCTGGAAAAATCGGAGTGCTCTGGTTGAATTCGACCCTCAATCTGGGAGTGGGGATTGATTATCCCAAGCCGAAATCAATCGGCGCAGACCGGCTGGCGAATGCCGCGGCAGTTACAGCGCTCTATGGCTGTCCTGCCATCGTAGTGGATTTTGGTACCGCGGTGACTTTTGACATTGTTTCCGATCGCTGCAATTACATTGGTGGGGTGATCGCGCCGGGGCTCGAAGCGATGACTAATTTTCTTTATCAACGAACGGCACTGCTGCCGAAGCTATCCTTGAAAGAGCCGCGACGCGCGATCGGAAGATCGACAATCGACGCGATGTTATCCGGGGCAATTTTTGGTTATCGTGGGCTGGTCCGCGAGATCATCGCCCGGGTCAGATCGGAACAGTTTCCGCGCAGAAAGGTTCATATCGTGGTCACGGGAGGCTACGCGCGGTTGATCGCGGCGCAACTGCCGGAGATCAGTGCGGTTCGTCCGCACCTGACTCTGGAAGGGCTGCGGGTCGTCGCGAATCTGAATTCATAGTCTCGGGTGAGCCTTGGGGGGCCGATCAATTAGGTTCGTGGAGTTGCGCCGAACGCAGTTTCTGCCAAAATAGGGGCTTGTTATTGGGCGTGAGGAAAGTTTTTATCGATATTACATGAGGATTTGGAAAATCGCCGCCGTTACAGCCTTGGCGCTCAGTTCCTTTGCCGCGGACAATGTCGCCCCGACGAAATCGGAACTGGAAGACATGTACAATAGGGCGTTCCGTGCATTTGATACGAACGACTTTCCGCAGGCGCTAAAAGAGCTCGACGCGATCGATGCTCGCCAGCCCGATTTGGCGGCGTCCCAAAATCTACGTGGTGTGATCCTTATGCGGCAAGGCATTTACGATAAGGCGGAAACAGCGTTGCTTGAAGCGGCGCGGATCGATCCAAAATTTTGGAATGCGCGCTTTAACCTCGCGGAAATTCCGTTTCTCAAAAAAGATTGGACGGAAGCGCGCAATCGTTTTCAGCAGCTCCTTTCCAGCAGCAAGTCGGACCTGGCAAGCGAAGCGGCGCAGCTAATTCAATATAAGGTTCTCCTGACTTACCTGCTCGAAGGTAAAGAGAATATGGTCGACTCCATTCTGGCCAAGCTAGAGCTTTCGCCTGATACGCCAGCGGTTGATTATGTAAAGGCGGCGGTCGCCTTTCAACATAAGAATGAAAAAGAAGCAAAGGATTGGGTGGCTACGGCGGAGAAAAAATTTTCTCCACAACTGAACAAACTTTTCGCAGAATCGCTATATGAAGTGGGCTGGCTGCAAAAGCCGGCTGGTCAAGGGCGCGCGTCCCTGCCGTTGACGACTGCCGCCGAGCGCTCGGAAAAAACAAAGGCCCTCGCACGATCAAGATTCGAGCAAGCGCAACAAGCCCTGCGACAGCGCGACTTCGCAACTGCCCGCAAGCTGATCGACGAAGCCGATCAGACCGAAGCGAATCAGCCGGCGACTCTCAATTTGCGCGGCGAAATCTTGATGGAACAGAAAGAATTCGATGGGGCCGAGGCTGCATTCAAAAAAGCGGCCAAGCTCGATCCGAAATTCCGCGAGGCACAGTACAATCTTGCGCAAGTTCCATTTAAGAGGAAAGATTACACCAAGGCGCGGGAGCGCTTCGAGTCATTGTTTGAGCAGACGCCAGGAGGCGATAAGAATCAGGCCTCCCAGCTCATCAAATTCAAGATTTACATGACTCTTTTGCTCGAAGGAAAGGAGAGCCGGGCGCAGGCGATGATGGAGCAGTTTCAATTCACGGGCGATACGCCAGCTCTCTACTATGCTCAGGCGGCATGGGAATTTAAGCACAACAATCCGGACAAGGCGGCCGACTGGACTGCCTCAGCGAGAAAGATTTACTCGCCAGCTTTGAATAGCGTTTTTGCGGACGCTTTTTACGATCTCGGCTGGATGCAAACTCCAGAGGTTGCGGCCGCGCCCGCGCCTGCGATCGACACAGCTAGCGCTATGGCGACGCAAACGGAGGCCAGCCCGGCAATCGAGCCCAGTCCCATTCCCGGAACGGTCGCTTCCGGAAACAAGCCAGCGAAGGAATCAACCGTCGAATCTCTGCCTCTTTCTCCGTCCACGGCTAGTCCTTCGAGTGGTGGAATGGAGGCGACTGCAGCCCAAACGGGCGAATCTTTCGCTGCACAGCCTCAGGTTGGAGCATCGAGTGAATTGGCCGCGGCCGAATCCCCCGCAGCCGCCGCTTCGGTCCCAGAGGCTTTCATCGCCGGATCCCCAGTTGCGGCATCGTCACCCGCCGAAGTGCCAGTTACTGGTGAAACAACGCCATCCACTCAAGTGTCGAGCGCGCCTACTGTCGCCGCGACAGCCGCTGCAGTGCCGGCTTCGGCTCGCACTCGGGAGTGGTCGGGCCCGGCCATTAGCGGGATGGCGAGCCGACGGACGTTGCTTGTCGGCGGGTTGTTCTTGGCCGGGATCTTCCTGTTAGCCTGGGTAATCGTTCCCGAGCTTCGGCGGCGGACGTTCAATATCTCGAGTTACTTGCACCCCGGGTTCCTTGCCAAGTCTCGGAGTCTTGAAACTAATATTGTCCGTTCGGAAAACCAGCTAGAGATAGAAAATCATTTTTTTGGTGGTCCGCGCCAAGTCTCGCTGCAGTTAACCGCTTCGAAGCCTTCGTTGCGACGACGCAGCGCCTTGCCGTTTGTAAAAGCCGGCGGTGCTTTTGGCCTGCCAGTGAATGCGAACGGTGGAGAGTCAGAAGCCTCCAGTCATCACGATACTGAGCCAGATCGCGGTTCGGCCCCAGTCGTTGCCGAGCCGGTCTTTGACTCAGTGGGTCCCGTTGTCCAACAAAGGGCCGAGGTCTCCAGTTATCACGATACTGACCGAGATCGCGAGTTGCCGCCCGACGCCGAACCGGTCTTTGAATCGGTGAGTCCCGTTGTCGAACAAGCGGCCGAGGTTTCCACTTATCAGTATGCTGAGCCAGATCGCGAGTTGCCGCCTGTCGCCGAGTCGGTCTTTGAATCAACCCGACCGATGGTCGAAGAAACGGCCGAGGTTTCATTGCGGGGTGCCCCACAGACACCAGAGCCGGCTGAAGCTCCCTCCATCAGTGATTTAACCACAAGGTCCGCCGCACCAGCAGAAGAGCCGGCCGAAGTTGACGCGGGCGATGAGGAAGCTGCAGCAATTGACTTCGAACCGATTGGACAAGGGCAGCCGATTCCCTACCAAATGCCTGTCTCCGGGACCGAGCCTTCCATCGTTGAGGCGGTTACCGGACCAAGCGCCATTTCCAACGAGCCCGTATTTCCGCAAACAACTACTCCTGCAACTATGCCTGAACCGATCCAAACCCCAACCGCGCCCATAAGTAAAGTTCCAGCCGCCGTAACCAAGCCGCAACCTGCTGGCGCCATGCAGACCTCCGTGCAGCTCACTTTCTCCTTCGAGATCGCCAGTATGCAGTTGACCCCGACCTTCAAAATGGGCGTCTTGCAAGTGCGCCCCACATCCAAAATCGTTACGATGCGTCTGGCTCCTTCCCAGCACCCGCAGCCAGCGATGAATTTGCAAGTCAGTTTCGAGATCGCAAAAATTCAGCCTACAGGAGGCACCTTTGGCAGCATCCGGATGACTCCCTCTCAACCGCAGAAGCCAAGCGCGCCCGGTGCAGCTTCGTTTATGGTTGGCGGATTACATCTCGTGCCGAGCTTCGAGGCGACGCCAGTCCAGCTCACGCCGTCGCAGCAGGGCCGGGCCGCCGTCTTCGTGACAGTCCCGTTCCAAATTACCTCGGTCGAGTTTTCGCCGTCACTTGAGATTGGATCCGTTGTCCTGAATTCGAATTCCAAACAGGTTCTCGTTCAGCTGCCTGGCGCCGGACCAAGCCCATCTGAAGGACCGCCAGTGTTTGAAATTTCGAATTTGGAGCTCGGTGAAGGCGGTGACATAGCCATGATGCAGCTGAATCTGCTCGGTCACGGTGCGAAGCGGATATAGGGAACGAGATTTATAGTCGGCGAGGCAAATCATCGCGCTTTCGCCAGCGCACCGGCGGCCGTGTTCGTCAGTTCGCTTAGCCTCGTTTGCCACCAAATCGGCCACGGTTTAGGGAACGCAGTTGCTTCGGCAGAAATTCGCCGTCTCGCCGAACCAATTTGCCGTCGAAATAGATTTCCCCACCGCCATATTCTGGGCGCTGGATGCTTACCATGTCCCAGTGAACCTGGCTTCGATTCCCATTATCGGCTTCTTCATAAGCTTGTCCCGGCGTAAGATGAAACGAGCCCGCGATTTTCTCATCGAACAATATGTCCCGCATGGGTTGCAAAACGTAAGGATTGAACCCGAGAGAAAATTCGCCGATATAACGGGCGCCTGGGTCTGAATCGAGAATCTTATTCAGCTTTTTCGTTTCGTTACTTGTTGCATCGATAATCTTGCCGTCCTGAAACTCAAGACGGATTCCATCGAAACCGATGCCCTGATAAATGCTCGGAGCGTTGAACGCAACATGACCCTGAACGGAATCCCTCACAGGGCAGCTGAAAACTTCGCCATCGGGAATATTGCGATCGCCACCGCAGATTACGGCTGGAATTCCCTTTATGCTAAATCGCAGGTCGGTGCCTGGACCCTTGATTTCAACACGATCTGTCTTTTCCATCAATCGCTTGAGCGCCCTCATGCCAGTCTGCAGTTTGCGATAATCCAGTGTGCAGACGTTGAAGTAAAAATCTTCAAAAGCTTCCGTGCTCATTCCGGCAAGCTGGGCCATCGATGGCGTCGGCCAGCGCAATACGACCCACTTTGTTTTCTTAACTCGCTGGTCTTGCACGGGACGCATTTTCCTGGCGAGCAATTTCATCTTTTCCGCTGGAACATCGGATAATTCCGTGATGTTGTTGCTGCCTCGTACCGCGATGTACGCGTCCATTTTTTTCATGCGCGCCAATTCGTGGCTCGCCATGAGGCTCAATTGTCGATCCGACACTTCGAGTGCAAGCGCGCGGCTTACTCGACCGTGGTGAATCTGCACAAAGGGGACTCCTCCGACTCTTCGCACTGCCCGAATAAGCGCGGTGATCATTTCGTCGGGAACGTCAAATCCTTCGATTAAGACGGTTTCGTTGCGCTTGAGTCGGATGGAATATTCCACCAGGAGTTTTGCGAGATCGTCGAACCGGGAATCGTGCATAAGACGGTTATGATTCCACTGAGCGCGCCAGATGCAACTGACGTCGCGGCCGGTTTTGGACTAACCGGTATCGATAAGCCGTGCCGCAAAAGCTCCGTCGAAATGATCTCGAAATGGGAGAGACGATGCTTCCTGCGCAAGTCGCATGCGGGGAAATTCGTTCAGCAAACGCTCGACGAGCTGTTCATTTTCCTCCGGTTCGAGACTGCATGTGCTGTAAACTATGACACCACCCTGTTTCAACAGCCCGATTGCCGCGCGCGCGATTTCAAACTGTTGAATCGGCATCTGGGTGAAATCTTTGGGCCGGACTCTCCATCGCGCGTCCACCCGGCGGCGCATGACTCCCGTATTGCTGCACGGCGCATCGATCAGGACGCGATCGAACGGCCCGGCCGACGCGATTTCCTTCGGGATGCAACCGTGTGTCCAATCGTGACGGAAGCTGTGCACAATTCCGGCACAGAGGCGCGCGACATTCTCTTCAAGGATTTGAAGCCGGAGTTGATCACGGTCGCACGCCAGGATCACGCCCTTGTTTTTCATGAGTTCTGCAACATAACCTGTCTTCCCCCCCGGCGCGGCGCACGCGTCGAGAATCTTTTCTCCAGGTTTCGGATCAAGCAACTGGCAGGCAATCGCTGTGCTTGGATCTTGAATGTAGCAATGACCCCGCTCGAGGGCCTCGCTCGGGAATGTCTGAAATTCTACAAAGTCAGGATTGCGCGCCACCACCCGCGATTCCGGGTACATCCGACGAAATTTTCCGGGGTCGATTTTCAGTCGATTGATTCGCCCAAAAACCGGCGGAGGCTCATTGTCCCACTCGCACAATTTTTCCGCGGCTTTGGCGCCGAAACGCTGCTGCCAGCGTGCGACCAGAAATTGCGGATGAGAAGCTCGCACAAATAATGGCTGCGCCGCGGCCTGCGTGATCAATTCATCCTTTTCTCGTGTCGCGCTCCGAAGCATGCCATTAATTACGGCCCGTCGTCTCTTTGGAGCGAGCTCCACGGTTTCGTAGACAGCTGCATGCTGAGGTGTTTTTAGAAGGAAAAGTTGATAAAACCCAATTCGCAGAATGTCGCGAAGATCGAGGTCGAGCGGGGAAGGCCGCAAGCAGCCGATCCAAAAATCAAGCAAAGTTAGATTTCGCAGCACGCCGTAAAACAATTCGAGCGCAAAGGCGCGATTTGAAGCAGTCAGCTCCCTCTTGGCAAGAAGCCTGGAGATGGTCGAATCGGCGAAGCGTCTTTCTGTTCGCCACTCGCGCAATGCCGCCACCACAATTTGGCGAGCAGATGGCTGCGCCATACGTTTTCTACGCGAAAATTTCAGTCCGACTTCACGCTCGCGCGGCCAATGGAATGATAGCGAAAGCCGAGCTGCCCCATTGTTTCAGGATCAAATAGGTTTCGCCCGTCAAAGACGATCGGTGTCGTCATTTTTTCCTTCACGATAGCAAGATCGACATTGGCAAATTCGGCCCACTCTGTAGCGATGATCAGCGCTTCAGCATCCCTCACCGCATCGAGCGCGGAAGCCGCAAACTCCGCGGTGGCGATCGTTTTCACGGCGCGAGCTTTTTCCATTCCTTTGGGATCGTAGGTGACGACATGCGCCCCTTCACGCAACAGATCTGCGACAAGATCGATCGCGACCGAGGACCGAATATCATCCGTGTCTGGTTTAAATGTGAGGCCCCACACCGCAATTCGTTTCTCCCGCAAAACCCAAAGCGTTTCTCGAATCGTTTTCAGGAATCGCTTTTTTTGGGCGGCGTTTATTCGCTGCACTTCCTTCAGTAGGTCGAACGAGACACCAAGCTGGTCGCTGATCGCAATGAATGCGGCAATGTCCTTGGGAAAACAGGAGCCGCCGTATCCGATCCCAGCATCCAGAAAATCACGGCCAATGCGATGATCCATCCCAATTCCATCGGCGACTTTTTCGACATCCGCGCCGCTCGCCTCGCAAATCGCCGAAACCGCATTGATGTACGAAATTTTCAGGGCGAGAAATGAGTTCGCGCAATGTTTGATAAGCTCGGCGCTATTGATATCGGTTACCAGAATCGGGGCCATGAAGGGTTCGTAGACTTTCTTCATCAGATCAATGGCGTGCTCGCTTTGCGCTCCGATCACGATCCGGTCTGGATGCATTAAATCGGCGACCGCACAACCTTCACGCAAGAATTCAGGATTGCTCACGACATCGAACTTTGCGCGGTGACGATTGTAGCGTTTGATCGATTCAGCTACTTTTTCGCCTGTTTTTACTGGCACTGTGCTTTTATCGACAATCACCCGATAATCAGTCAGGACGCCCGCAATTTCGCGCGCGACTTTCTCGAGGAAGCTAAGATCGACATCACCGTTTGGCTGCTGCGGAGTGGGAACCGCGATAAAAACGATCTGTGAGTTATCTACACCTTCCTGAACGCTGCCGGTGAAACGCAATCGATGCGCTGAGACATTGCGATGGATTACTTCTTCCAGCCCGGGTTCGTATATCGGGACTTTGCCTGCCTGCAACACTTCAATTTTGTGCGGATCATTATCCACGCAAACGACATTATGGCCGACGTCGGCGAAGCACGCGCCCGTCACAAGACCGACATAACCCGAACCGATGATTGCAAGATCCATAAGTAGAAAAAGGCGCAGCAGACTCAGTCGCAGCGGAGTGAGTGGACCGTCAAACTTACGAACGTCAACATTGTTCGCGAGCCCTCTTCATTCGCCTTCGGAGGTGGGATCGAAGTTCAAATCGAATCCAAATTTCGGAAATGCTTTGAGGGTGAGACTGAATAGGACGCCGTATTCTTTCACACCACCGTTGTCCCGTATTACGCCGCCGACCGAGGCTACCCAGCTCGTCAGATCGCGATAGATAGCATACCGCTGCTGCTCGAGAACGCCCGTCGTTGCTTCGTATTGCTCCTGGACACCGAGGCCCCAATTGTCGTTGAGACGATAATATCCACCGACGAGAAACAAGCTGCTGTTGACGAAGAAGGGGTTGTTGTTCAAATACCGATGCGCAACGGTTAATTGCAAGTTCGCTATCGGTTGAATGGTCGCGGTGGTATCGACTTCTGTAAAACCCTTGTCGAAAGCCGGCACTTGAGTGTTGACGGTGAACGATGCCCAGGGCAACGGTGTAAAACGGATATTATTAAAAAGGTTTGAATACGGCGTGCGGTCATAGGGATTATCAAAGTTCACGTCGACGAAACTATCGAGTTCAAACCAGGTGCTCGTCTGATCATCGCGCCGTGTTTCAAGGCGGTTGCGAACACCGAGCCGCCAGACTGTCCAACCAGCGATTGAATCGATTGGCGTGAACTGTGGAAAGTCGATCGCCCGCAGTTGCGTGGAAGGCTCAAAGCGATCGAACTGCAAAATTGAGGTCGGATCCGGGCCGTTCTCTGCGACGTACGAGAAATCGGTGAACGGTTGGATAACGTGGAGAAGCCCATCCAGGCCAAACGCTCGGCTTTGTACATCCTCCCACGTCCGCGAGATCTTGAAAGAGGCTTCTGTTCCGGTATTAAAGACCGTGCGAAACGTGTCTCCGCCGAAGTCAATCGGGTTCGCCAGCGTTGGATTGGGCAGGAGAAAATCAGGAACCAGCGGATTTGGGTTCGGGGTGAAGATTGTGTTCCCGAGATCGCGGGTTTGCGAGTAGTAGGTACCTCGGAAGCCAACCCGTGGCACAACAGAAAGCCAGCCGAAGTAGGTGTTCGGATAGAGTAGCTGATGGAAGGTATCCAGACGCGTCGCGCCATAATTCTCAAAGCCAGAACCTTCAGGGAATTGCAGCCGCAGGTCAGCGAAGCCAGTTTCGCCTTCATAGAAAATTGGCCCGCCGAAGAGTGCGTGCCGCTTAACGTCCAATACTACTTCCGGCAAGCGTTGTGTTGTCTCGAAAAACTGGTTCGCCTGAAAACGCGCGATCCCCGTTAACGTGTAAAAGGGGGCCGTCTTTGTCAGAGCGACCACGTTGTCCGGAACAGGATCCACACGAAACTCACCAGGGTAAAAGTCCTGCATAACAAAGGCGTCACTCAGCTTCGTGACGTTGGCGATGCCGGAGATATCGTCGGTAAATTTCGTTCGATTTTCCAGACTGAGCCGGTATCGCCCGGTAGGAACATCCTTTCGTGGCACGGACGTTTGATTCAGCAGCGGATTTTGATCCTGTATATAATAGGTTTTGATCTTGGCCGAGCTGTTGTTGTCCTTCCCATAGTCAATATCCGACTCGAATCCGACGGCCACGCCACGACGAGTTCGATAATCGAGCCGGACCCGGCCCTTGATCTGGTCGGTGATTGGGAACGTCACCTGAGTGAGAAGCGATGGTCCCCATGAGCTCAGAAACGCCGGTGAGACCGTAAAACTGAACGCGTCATTGAGCGATTGATACAGATAAGGCCACCAAAAAACAGGCACCTTTCCGACGTAGAAAGTTACGTTCCGAAAAATCACGCGGTCGTTCTCATAGAGACGAATTGTTCGCGCCCGAAGATGAAAATCGGGGTTCGGCGCATCATGCGTCGTAAAGGTTCCATTGCGTATGAGGTAACCGTTTTCGGAAATTTCGCTCACACTTTCACCGCTCAGGAAGTAAGGCTGCGACTCCGTTCGTGCCTCGGTCGCGCGAACCTGTTTTGTATCGATGTTATAAACGCCGCTATCGGCAATATAGAGGCCCACACCGCGGTAGATCCGCACATGGCCTTTCAGTTCCACTTCGTGTGTGTGCGAATTGTATTGCGCGTAATCGGCGTAGATATCCGTGTCACCCACGTGAATGGCGACGTTGTCTCGCGCCGTCGCCAAACCGTTTTCGTAATTGGTCTCCCCAGTAGACGTGATTTCAATCGGAGCATTCTCCAGAGTCTTGATTTCTCCCGTGACGAAGCCGGCGCTCGCAAGGAGAGTGGCGAGCAGCAAAAACAGCTTTCGCATGGCGGACGCCGAAGGTACCGTAGCGAACCCTTCCTGCAAAGCCAAAAGCGGTGTGCGCTGAGGCACAGAGTGCTGCGCGCTCAGAAGAATTGGATCGATAATCATTGGATTGATAATCGCAAACCTGCCATTTGCTGATTGACTCCACAGCTCAGAACAATTGCGTGGCCCGCCCTTGCCAGCGACATGCGCAAGGCTGGGGTCCGCAACGAAATTGCTGATGTTACATGAAGTAGGGGCGGAAGCTCGCCGCAACGCAAAGCCTGGCCTGCCATGATCACCTGCCACAGTCCCGCAGCGCCAACGCTCTCGCCAAGCGCTGGCTTCACCGTGTAGACGATGGCATCCGGAATCGTCTGCCTCAGCGCGCTACATTCCGCTTTATCGATAAATGTGCCGTTTGCGCTTGAGATCACAAAATCGATTTTGCCTTCAGTTAGATCGCAAATAATTCGCTTTAAAATTTCTTCCGCTTCCGTGCGCTTCCGATAATACCCGCCGGCATGAGTACGCTCGATCATTAATGAACCATCGCGCGTGAGCACGATTGCGCCCGCCCCTTCACTCAAAATCATCCCTCGCCCGACTTCGCTGAATGGCTCGACCGGAGGTTCTAAACGGAGAAGCCGCCACCGTCGATACGCATCGCACAACAGCCAATCCACCTCCTCAGCTCCGACGACAAGGCAGCAATCTAGTGCGTCATTCGTCATCAAGTCCTCCGCCATTCTTATAGCCAGAAGGCCTACGGCGCTATCACCCACGAGAGTGTAGGTGGCGCCTGTAATTCCCAGAATCGCCGCAAGATGGCTCGCCGGCGCGTTGAAGACCGTTTCCGGAAACAGCAGTGGACTCGCTGCTTGGGCGCCGGTCTCGACGATATCGCGGTAAAAGCGCTTTGTATAAATCACGCCGCCGTTTGAAATTGCGAAGACTAGCGCGATTCGGTCCCGATTCTGCGGACCGAGCTTTACTCTTGCAGCGTGCAACGCCTCCAAACCCGCGACCGCGGCAAAGCGCGAAATTGCACTGGCGCGGCGCAGGCGTGGATGAGGCGCCAGGCTGGCCAATGCCGAATTGGGCACCCGGAAAACACTGTAAGATTGATCGTCCAACTGCTCCCTAATTTTTTCCGCAGGCGCCTCGGCGCCCTCGAGCAAACGCTGCCAGACCGGATCAACGCCGTTTCCCAGGGGTGTGATCCACCCCATCCCGGCGATTGCCAGACTCATGCCTCGAACTTCCGCATCACAATGGAAGCGTTCGTCCCACCGAATCCGAAGGAGTTCGAAAGAGCTGCGCGTAGAACCGCCGGCCGGGCTTCGTTCGCAACGACGTCTAGCTCGGCATCTTCATCTGGAGCGCGAAAATTGATGTTAGGAGGGAGAAATTGATGCTGGAGCGCCAGCAGACAGACAATAGCTTCGATCGCACCTGCTGCGCCTAACGAGTGACCCATCATGCTCTTCGTCGAGCTTATTGGCACGCGACCAAGCAACTCGCCAATTGCCTTGCCTTCGGCCGCGTCGTTGAACAGCGTCGCCGTTCCGTGCGCGTTGACGTAATCGACTGCGTTAGGCGCAACCTGCACGCTCTGGAGAGCTAGCTCCATCGCCCGACGCGGTCCAATGCCGGAGGGATCGGGTTGGGTGAGGTGAAAATTATCAGTGGACGCGCCGTAGCCGGTTATTTCCGCGAGAATGGGCGCGCCGCGCGCACGCGCGACGGCATTTTTCTGGCGTCGAGGCTTGGAGCGAATCAAAGCCGACGAAAACCAGTTCAGAGAGTGCGTCGTAACCCCCCGTCAACACGCATTGGTATCGGCTCGAGCGTACACACTCGAACGCGTGACCAATCGCATTGGTTCCCGACGCGCACGCATTTGCAATCACCTGGCATGGTGCAGAAATCCCAAAGGTTTCCTGAGCATCAATTACCGGCTTTTGCGCGGGGTAATTTGCGATCCAAGTCGGCGAATGTCGCAGGTTGCCATGTCGATGTAATGACCGGTAGTAATTTTCGCCATTAGACATGCCGCCGCTGGTTGTCCCAATTATCGTCAATTCAGGTTTGAACTCAGGCCCTTGGGTCACCGCTTCTCCCAAAGCCTGGATCATCATGTGCGATGTGCGGTGCAAGGATTGCGTGCGGCTTGCATCGCGCCGCCCGTCGAGCAGACGCTCGTCCGACACTTGGCCGGCGGTTTTGCATCGACATTCAGCCACCGAAAATCGGGTCACTCGTGTGATGCAGTCCCGGGCTTCTCGCAGGGAGTCGAGTGTCTCACTCAATCCGAACCCCAGCGGGCTGACGACACCCGCGGCCACCACGGCAACACGGGCCGGGACACTTTTCCCGTTCCCGGCGGTAGTTTTGAGCATTTTAGACAAAGAAATTGGTTCGCTATTTCTTATTGCTTTCTTAAAAAAAGCATTTTACTAATGAGGCCGAAACGGAAACAGAAGCCCGGAAGTTGGTGGATTGTCAGTTGAGTTTATTCAGTGGCGATTTGAAATCCGATAAGCGGGAACAGTGACCTGGCTGCGTTTTCGAGAATAAACTCAATGGGAACTAAATTATACGTAGGCAATCTTTCCTTCAACACGACGGAAAACGAACTGCAGGAGCTTTTTTCACAGGCTGGCGCCGTGCAGGAAGTCACTCTCATGCAAGATAAATTCACCGGCAAGTCGCGTGGCTTTGCTTTTGTCACGATGGGCTCGGAGCAGGACGCTCAGAACGCGATTTCGAAATTCAACGGCCAAACCATTGAAGGTCGGCCACTGACGGTAAATGAGGCTCGTCCGCGAGAGGCGCGGCCGCCCGGTGGTGGCGGACGCGGATACGGAGGGGGTGGGGGAGGCTATGGCGGTGGCGGCGGATACGGTGGCGGCCGCCGCGACGGTGGCCAGCGAAGGGGTCACTAACTACTTGCGAAAAACGCCCGCTTCGGCGGGCGTTTTTTTTGCAAATCGGCAGTAGAATTTGGGCAGGGCTGGATTCGAACCAGCGAAGGCGTAAAGCCAGCAGATTTACAGTCTGCCCCGTTTGGCCACTCCGGAACCTACCCGTCCGTGCGAGCGTTGATATAGGCTCGCGCCCGACGCGCCGCAAGTGATTTGGGCGCTACGATTCATTGGCCGCGTCGTGGATTGCTCTATTCGAAGAACTCGGCAATCGCGCCCACCACCTGGCGCTGCGCTGCGCGAGAAATCCCGGGATAGATCGGTAACGCGAGCGTCTCGTGTGCGGCGCGTTCTGTCTCCGTAAAATCACCTTTCTTGTAACCGAGATAGGCAAAACATTTTTGCTCGTGCAATCCAAGTGGGTAATAGATCGCCGTCTCGATCTCGCGCTTGGCGAGGTGCTCCCGCAGAGCATCGCGCATTGGCGTGCGAATGACGTATTGGTGATAAATGTGATGATTCTTTAAGCCGAGATTTCGATAAGGTTCCGCTGGCAAAGTGATCTTTTTTTCTAAGCGGGCGTGTGCGAATTCGCCCCGGTAAAAATCGGCAGCAGCACATCGCGCTGCTGACCAACTTTCCAAATGCGGAAGTTTAACCGCCAGAATTGCAGCTTGGATTTCGTCCAAGCGAAAATTGCCGCCGATGACGCGATGGTAATAACGTGGTTCCATTCCGTGTTCGCGGAAAATACGCAATTCCCTGGCGAACTGATCATCCCTGCAAATAATCATTCCCGCATCGCCAGCAGCCCCGAGGTTCTTTGACGGATAAAAGCTGAAGAATCCAACTTCGCCCATCGTTCCTGCTTTAACGGTTTTTCCACCAAACGGATATTCCGCGCCAATCGCCTGGGCCGCGTCTTCAATTACGTCAAGCTGGTAGTGTTCTGAAATCCGATGGATTGCGTCCATGTCACAGCACAACCCGAACAAATGGACCGGGACAATGGCGCGAACGTTTTCTCCACTCTTTGTTTTCAGTTCGCCACTCGAATCGGTCCGGCAATTTTCCTCGATATATTCCTGAATCGCTGATGGGCGGATGTTAAAAGTGGTCGGATCTATATCCACGAAAAGCGGCTTCGCGCCGACGCGCGCGATGCAGCCAGCCGTGCCAAAAAAGGTGTAAGGCGTCGTGATCACCGCATCGCCACGACCGACTCCAAGCGCCATCAAGATGGCCAGAAGAGCATCTGTCCCGGACGAGACCCCAACGGCGTACGGTGCATCGCAATAGGCGCGAATTGTTTTCTCGAACGCCTCCACCTGCGGCCCGAGGATGAAACGCTGGCTTGTCAGAACGGTGTCGATTGACTCCCGAATGGGCTCGGCCAGGGTTCGATATTGTTCGCTGAGATCGAGCAGCGGCACGCGCATGACACGAAAAGCATGGCAGTTTCGCTATACCGTTCAAGGAAGATAGACTTCTTCGACGCGGGATGGATTTGCTGCGGCGAGCAGACTGTGCCGGCCGAAAAGCGACTTGTCCGCCACAGGACGGACTGCGGCGAACTTGTCGAGTGACTCGCCGCGACATTGACCCCCTCGTTCGAGCAAGTTAGTCTGTCGACCATGGCGTTACTGCGCGGGCTCTTTTGGCTCGTCTTATTCATCGTTCTGGCTTTTTGCTTCGTCGTGCTCTTTGAGTACGGACCACGTGATTTCGCGAACGGTTCTAGGAAGGAGTTTGCGCGTTTGAAATCCTTCGTCGTGAAGCAGACAGAGAAAATCCAGAAACCGAAGAAATAGCGCTGATAAGCGATCTCAAACATGCTGTAGCCGCCCCTGTGGAGTGCGGCAGGTTCTCCTCGTTTTTGAGATATAGCGGCCCAGTCATTCTACAAAGTCCACTTCGGTCGAAGCGTTGATGTAGCCTTTGTCACGCGCGTCGCCCAGGAATTTGCGGATGGCCGCGCGTCCAATCTCACCGTAATCGCGCGTAAATTCGTTCACATACATACCGATGAACTTGCCGGCGAGCTGCGCATCCATATCGCGAGCATAAGGAAGCGAATGGCGCACTGCCTCGTCCCGATGCGCGAGGCCGAAGTCGATGCTTTTGCGGATAATCTCGAGCAGATCGTGCTGCACTGCTTGCGGGATGTCCTTCCGCAGTACATTGCCACCAAGCGGGAGCGGCAAACCTGTTTCACTCTTCCACCATTCGCCGAGATCGAGGATTTTCTGAAAACCTGAGCGCGCATAAGTCAGTTGCCCTTCGTGGATGATTAGACCGGCTTCCGCGCGGCCGTCTTTTACCGCCTCGAAGATTTGATCGAACGGCACAACGGCGTAGTCGAATTCTCCCAAAAAAAGCTCAAGCGCGAGAAAAGCGCTCGTCATCTTGCCCGGCACCGCGATTTTCCTGCCAGTTAAAAACTCTCGTGCTGCCGATTCATCGAACGCAGGCCTTTCTTTCGATGTTCGATGTTCAATGTTCGATGTTCGGTGTTTCCTGATGACGATCGGTCCATACCCATCGCCCATGCTCGCGCCACACGGCAGCAGCGCATATTTGTCTGCGATATACGCGTAAGCGTGAATTGAGATGGCAGAGATATGAAGCTCGCCCCGCAGTGCGCGCTCGTTCAGCGTTTGAATATCTTCGAGTCGGTGTTCGAATCGATAACCACGGAGATCGATCTTATTTTCGGCCATCGCATAAAACATGAACGCGTCATCCGGATCAGGTGAATGACCCAATGTAAAAACACCGCGCTCCACCGCCATGGCCGGACGCTATCCGTTTCACCCGTTACCGCAATACGGCGAGCGCGTCGATTCGTCTTTCGTGTGAAAAGTGAGGACTGACCTAAGGACCCCTAGGACTGACCCAGTTTTTATTTTCCATTTTCAGATGGCCCATTCCGCACGGTTTGCATAAATTGAACATCGTTCAATGTCACCAGCGTAGGCGGGATTACCAGATGTTGCGACACGCACGTCATGGGCCAGAGCGAATTCCTGCGTATTGCGTACGGTTTGCGTTAGTGAAAAGGGGAAAAGGGGTCAGTCCTCACTTTTGACACAGCGCCTGGATGTTTGAACAGCCTTTCGCGATGCCCCGACAGCCCCGAATTCAATTATGAAGGCGCCATTTAGAATTTGATGAGCCTTGACAGTCGGCGTGAGAAATTTTTCTTGGCGATTTGGAATGAGAAAGCGAAGAAGATCCTTGCAATGACATAGTGTCGTAGTTGCGGTTTGCGTTAGTAGGACTGTTCCGGTAGCCTCAGCGGTCATGGCGAGATCCGGTCTTGGCAAAGGTCTTGGCGCACTTATTGGCACTCCATCGGTCGCTTCGCGAGGAGACGCCGAATCAGGAGAGAGGGTTCACCAAATCACTCTTGCAAGCATTATCCCAAGCGCTTTGCAGCCGCGCAAAGATTTCGCTCGTGAAGCTTTGCAGGAACTAATTGATTCAATTCGCCAACATGGCATTATCCAACCGCTCATTGTGCGCCAAGTCGGCGCTCGATTTGAATTGATCGCGGGGGAACGCCGCTGGCGCGCGGCCCAGGAGATTGGTCTTGCGCAGGTGCCGATAATTATTCGAAGCGCAAGTGATCTCGAAGTGCTCGAACTTTCCCTTATCGAGAACTTGCAGCGTGCCGATCTAAACCCGATCGAAGAGGCGCAGGGCTACGCCAGATTAGCCGGCGAATTTGGGATGCGACAAGAGGACATCGCGCTAAAAGTCGGGCGCAGCCGGGCAGCAGTTGCTAATGCAATGCGCCTATTGGATCTGCATCCACAAATCCAGGTCTGGCTCGCTCAGGATTTGCTTTCGGTTGGTCACGCGAAAGTTTTGCTCGCATTAAAAGCGCCAGAGGAACAACTCTTGGCAGCGGAGACAGTTTTGCGTCGCAATGCCACGGTCCGTTCCACGGAACGGCTTGTCGCCCGACAACTCGGAATTGGCCGGTCGCGGCGGAAGCAGCGCGCTGCCGGGCAAACCGTTACGTCAGCGGCAGTCGAGGATTTGCAGAATCGCTTACAGCAGCACCTTGCGACACACGTCACCGTCCATCACGGAGAAAAACGCGGACGGATCGAGATCGAGTACTACGGCAACGATGATCTGCAGCGGATCGTTACCGCTCTTGGCCTGACGCCGAGCGAGAGCTGAATCTCCAGGCTATTGGAGTGATGGACTGTTGGTATTGGTTGAAGTGAATTCATCACTCTATAACTCCACTACTCCAGTGCTGCTTATTGTCTTCACTTCGGCTGCGCTGGTCTCAGTTCTTCATGCTGATTCGCCACACGCGCCTCAAGCGAAGATTTGGGAGGAGGTTTCGGGTGAAAAGGCCTTGGCTCATGTTCAGCGACTCGTAGATCTCGGGCCGCGTCCGCCCGGTTCTGAAGCGATCGAAAAATCCAGGGATTACATCGAGAACCAACTCCGACTCTCAGGTTGGCAGGTAACGCGGCAGGTATTCGCGGATGACACGCCGCGCGGCAAAGTTCATTTCGTGAATCTAATTGCGCGATTTCCGGGGCAGGGGAATACGGCGCCGTCTTTTTTGTTGTGCTCCCATTATGACACAAAACCGTTCGAGACCATCCGATTTGTCGGAGCGAACGACGGCGGTTCAAGCACTGGATTGCTGTTGGAATTAGCTAGGGTTCTTGGACAGCATACGAATCTGGCAGCCAAGGTGGAGCTGGTATTCTTTGATGGCGAAGAAGCCTACGAAAATTTTTCGGAGACCGATGGATTATACGGGAGCCGCTATTTTGCCCGGCAACTTGCGGATGCCAAGACGGGCAAGCGATTTCGCGGCGGCATCTTGTTCGACATGGTGGGCGACCGTTCCCTGAACATCACTTTGCCAACAGATTCACCCATGGAAATGGCGCGCGATATTTTTGCATCGGCCGATGCCCTGAAATTGCGAAGTTATTTCAGCTACTTCGACCGCGAAATGACCGACGACCACACGCCCCTGAACGCGATCGGAATTCCGACAATCGATGTGATTGATTTTGATTTTGCGTGGTGGCATACGGCCGATGACACCATCGACAAGCTAAGCGCCCAGAGTCTCCAGATTGTCGGTTCGGTTGCTGCGTATTACCTGTCTGAATCCGCCTTAAAGTGAAACGCAAATTTTTAATTTCAATGTTGCTTGCCGGCGCTTGCGTTGCCGGCATTGCCTGCGGCCGATTAGTTTATCGTTCGTCCGCCTTTCGTGATGCGACCGGGATTTGCTGTGGAGGCGGACATCTCCTCGCTATCGCACAGGGCGTGGGAATCTATGAAGTGGAAGCCCTTAGAAATCCACAAACTTCTGCATTGCCTGCCGGCGGTTTTGCCCGCAATTTGATCGCGCGCGAATTCCCGCTTCGGAGCGCGTAACGGCGCATGTCCCATCCAGCTCGAAAAATTATTGGAGTGATCGGCCTCGGCATTATCGGTCGTGGAGTGACGACGAATCTGCGCAGGAAGGGATTTGAGGTTTTCGTTTGGAACCGAACGCCCCGTCCTGTTCCAAACTTTTTGGGTTCACCCACGGAAGTGGTGGAAATGTGTGATTACATCCAGATTTTTGTTTCGGATGATGACGCGTTGCTGCAATCGGTTCAGCAGTTCAGTGGAACACTAACACCGCGCCATGTCGTCATTGCGCATTCCACTGTCGCTCCAAATTCCATGCGGACCGCTGCGGAAATTGTCGAACGTCGCGGCGCGCGTTTTGTCGAGGCGCCATTCACTGGCAGCAAGGTTGCAGCGGAAAAGGGAGAATTGGTTTATTACGTAGCAGGAACTGATGCGGCGCTACGGGAGGCACGCCCTATTCTTGAAGCGAGCGGCAAAGAGATCATTGAGATCGGCGAGGTAGGCCAGGCGACAGCGATCAAAATCGCAACCAACATGGTCACGGCCGCGAGTGTTCAGGCGGCGGCGGAAGCTTTGGGGATCGTGCGAGCTTTAGGCTTGCCCTTGGAAAAGTTCGTCCGCGCGATGAAAGGCAACGCAAGTCATTCTGCGGCTCTGGCAATGAAAATGCCAAAAATGATCGAAAGGAATTTTGAGCCACACTTTTCCGTAAAGCACATGCTCAAAGACATGCAGATCGCCAATCACCTGGGCTCGTCGCATTACCTTGAACTAGGGGTGACCGCCGCTGCGCGCGATCAGCTGCTTGAGCAAATGCAATGGGGCTACGGAGACGAGGACTACTCGGCGGTCGCTAGAAAATATTTGCCGGATCGCGGATTGGCCACGCCGGAAGAACCCGGGAGGGGAGACCAAAATGTGGAAGCGCACACAGGCGAATTGTTACTAACTCCCGAGCCCACGGCTGCTGTAGCCGATGTGGAAGGGCCAAAACCTGAACAGGAAAATAGGAATACGGCTAGTGAAGAAGTAACGATGTCGGCTTGTCCCGCCAAAAAGGCGGAAGAGGAAACACAATCGCGTCACGGTTTTCTTAACCGGTTCCTCCGCCGCGGTAAGCAACTACTGAAACAGACTAACCCGTCGAAGGGAGCATGACGGCGCCACTCCAAACCGGGGAAGGCGTTTTTTTTGATTTCTCCGGTCGCACCAAACTTCGGGTTACGGGGAGCGATCGTCTCCGATTTCTGAATGGACAAATTACGGATGATGGGCGGACTCGAGCGCTATGTGATCGCTGACGATGTTCAGATCGAAAACGTCACTGATCGATTGTCGATCTTTCACGTATTGTCGCGAACCGTGCCGAACTTAAGCGACGGCCGGCGGATCATCTCCACGCGCCGCTTCGCTGAACCAGGTTGGGACATCTGGACCGACTCAGTCCTTCATGATCCTGTTTCGCAACAATTATCGTCAATGCTTCGCTTTTTCGACACTTCTGCGGCGGAGATTTTTCGAATTGAACAGGGTATTCCTCGCTGGGGCCACGAGCTGACGGAAGAGATCATCCCAATCGAAGCGAACTTGGAAGCCCGGGCGATCGATTATGAGAAGGGTTGCTACATCGGCCAGGAAGTGGTCTCACGAATTAAAATGTCTGGCCAAACGAACAAGCGATTGTGCGGCTTGGTCTCGATTCGTGAAGAGCCGCTCCTGGCCAGCATGAAACTCACGGCCACGTTAGAAAAAGGCAAGGAAGCCGGCTGGATTACAAGCGCAACGCGCAGTGAGAGAATTGGAAGGGAAATTGCGCTCGGGTATGTCAAACGCGGCTTTAACAATAGCGGCACCGATCTGGATGCGCTCGCCCCGGAGAGGTCTGATGCAGGGACGGCGATTCGTGTAGAAGTGGTTCCGCTTCCATTCGTCTAAAGCCATCGCGATCTCACAATCAAAAGAGTAATCTCTTTGTTTTCGTTATTTGCGTAATTTAATCTTGCATTTTGAAGATCGAGACGTGTAAAGTCCACCACTTCCGTTTTTACCAATTATGAATCAACGTTTAATCGCAGAAATTGGCCGCACTCAGCGGCTCGAAATTCTTAACTCCCTCAAGCGGACCAGAGGGTTGTCTGTCAACGAGCTCGTGGAAAAAATGAACATGAGCTATATGGGCATCAAGCAGCACTGCCTCACCCTTCAGCGCGATGGTTATCTGGATACCTGGCGCCGTCCGCAGAAGATGGGTCGTCCAGAAATGGTTTACCGGCTCACGCGCCGCACCCATGAGCTTTTCCCGACCGATAGCAATCAGTTCACCCTTGAACTGCTGACGTCCGTTCAGAAAATCTACGGGCTAAACGCGCCGGAAAAGCTCCTTTACAATGTTTTCGAAAAGAAAGCTGCAGATCTCACGGCCAAGGCGAAGGGAGAAACAGTGACCGAACGCGCCAAATGGCTCGCCCGGGTGCGCGACAGTGAGGGCTGCATGGCCCAGTTTACCACCACGGGAGAGGGTGGCCCGCAGATTCTCGAATGTCACTCGCCGATCATGAATTTGCTCGATCGTTATCCGATCATTGCCCGGTTCGAGCAGGATATGTTCGAAGCTGTTCTCGGCACCAAGGTGCGCAGAGAGGAGACTCGCAACTCGGGCTTGTACGAGTGCGCGTTTTACTTCGCGGTGTAGTAGCCGCCACGTTTTTCCGATCGCTGAGATTTCTCCTTTCGCCGTCGGGGAATTTCGGTTGATTCATGGCCCATGCCTCGGGCCTTTCCTTCCGCCGTCATCGAGAACCTGCAACCGTTGATTGATGGCGGGCGCTATCCAGTAAAGCGCGTCGTCGGCGAAGATCTCGTAGTCGAAGCGGACATCTTTAAGGACGGGCATGACGTCGTTGCGGCGGTCCTGAAGTGGCGCACCTTCGGGAAGAGACACTGGCGTGAAACGCCCATGACTTTCGTCGATAACGACCGCTGGCGTGGCGTTTGCACTCTTTACGATGGCGCCATTTACGAATACACGGTCGAAGCGTGGACCGACACATTTCGCGGATGGCAACGGGAGTTTACTGCGAAGTTTGAGGCCGGGGTTTCTCCGCTCCAGAGCGAAGCAATGGAAGGCGCCGCTTTGCTCAAAGCTGCCGCGCAGCGCGCGCACGACCCCGCGGACTCCGCACGGTTACTGGAGCTCTCCGAACGAATCTGCACCGTTGCCAACTCAGAAATTAACGACATCGCGCAATCCCGTGAACTTGAGGTGCTAATGGCGACATATCCCGACCGCTCGGGTGCAACACAATACGCTCCGCCTCCGCGCGTTATTGTTGATCGGCCCGCGGCGCAGATAGGCGCATGGTATGAATTTTTCCCGCGCTCAGCCAAAGGTCGCGGTGATCGTGGATCAACCTTCCGCGATTGTTTGTCACGTATCGACGACGCCAAAGCAATGGGCTTCGACGTGATTTATTTTCCGCCGATTCATCCTATTGGTCATACTAACCGCAAGGGCCGCAATAACTTGATCACCTGCGAGCCCGGCGATCCGGGCGTACCCTGGGCGATTGGCAGTGAAGCGGGCGGGCACAAAGCAGTTGAGCCCGCACTCGGCACCCTGGCCGATTTTGACTGGCTTCAAGAAGAAGTACGGAAGCGAGGAATGGAAATTGCGCTCGATTTCGCAATCAATTGTTCACCCGATCATCCTTACGTCAAAGACCATCCCGATTGGTTTTACAAGCGCCCGGACGGATCAATCAAATATGCCGAGAATCCCCCGAAGAAGTACGAAGATATCTATCCGCTGAACTTCCGGTGCGAAAACTGGCATGAGCTATGGGCAGAGATGAAGAGCATTGTCCTTTTTTGGGCCGAGCACGGCGTGCGTATCTTTCGCGTCGATAATCCGCACACCAAACCGGTCGCCTTCTGGGAATATTTGGTAACGGGCGTGCGCGACAAGTATCCGGACGCGCTCTTTCTCGCCGAAGCATTCACCAAACCGAAAATGATGAAAGCGCTGGCCAAAGCCGGCTTCAGCCAGAGTTACACTTACTTCACGTGGCGAAATTCAAAACGCGAGCTCACTGAATATTTTACGGAGCTGACGCAAACAGAAATGAGCGAATATTATCGCGCTAATCTTTGGCCGAACACACCGGATATCTTGCCGTTTGTTCTCCAGGATGGCGGCCGGCCGGCGTTTATGACTCGTGTCGTTCTCGCTGCGACGCTCTCAACTCTTTACGGCATCTACAGCGGATATGAGCTGTGCGAAAACAAGGCCCTGCCGGATCGTGAGGAGTATCTCGATTCCGAAAAGTATCAGTGGAAAGAACGCGATTGGGACGCGCCGGGAAATATCAAGGACTGGATTGCGCGGTTGAACAAAATTCGAAAGGAAAACCGCGCACTCCAGTTTTACGATAACTTGCGATTTTATGGCGCCGACAACGACGCCATTTTGTTTTACGGCAAAATGACTGCCGCTCGCGACAATATCATTTTCGTCATCGTCAATCTCGATCCGCATCGCAAACAGAGTGCTTATGTCGATGTACCGATCGATCAATTCGGCCAAATGGAGAGCGACACATATCAAATGCACGATTTGCTGAGCGACGCGCGCTACATCTGGCGGGGTCGCCGAAATTACGTCGAACTCGACCCGGAAATTCAACCAGCCCATATCTTTCGGGTGCGCCGGTGGGCTGGCGGGGATCAATTTGTTTAGCAACCGAGGTTGTTGGTTTGTGTTTAGTCTTTGAGCCGCTTATTTGCATCCGACAGCGCTCCGTTTATCGTAACGAAATTCTTGGCATGAAGATTTCACTCCTGGTGTTTGCCTCGCTGGCAGGCGCACTTCCTTTGCTCGCACAGGACGCTACGCCGCCTCTGGTGCCCGAAGTTCCGCACTCGCAAACGATCATGGATACACTCATCAACGCCGGGCCGGTGATGATACCACTCTTTCTCCTGTCGATCTTTTCCGTCATGCTCGTGATTGTTTATCTCATGACGATCCGGCGCGGCGCCGTGGTCTCGAGCGGTTACATGGCTACCGCCGACGCGCTTTTGCGCAAACGCGATTATCTTGGTTTGCTCGCCGTTTCCAATCGGCACGGCGAGGCCATTGCGCGGGTCGTGCAAAAAATGCTCGATTTTACCACCAAGAATCCGAATGCAGATTTTCAGCATGTCCGTGAGATCGCCGAGACAGAAGGAACACGAGTCGCAGCCAGTCTGAATAATCGTGTTATTTATCTTGCCGATATCGGAATGATCGCGCCGTTGCTCGGCTTACTCGGCACGGTCTTCGGAATTATCCATTCGTTCGGCGCACTCGGATCCGATATTGGATCAGCTCGCTATGTGGCGTTGTCACGCGGGATCAGTCAAGCGCTGGTCAATACGGCCGCCGGGCTCGCCATCGGCATTCCAGCAATGATGTTCTACGCTTTTTTCCGGGGCAGAGCCCAAAAGTTGATCTCAGAATTGGAGGCTGCTTCGACCCATGTTTTGGCTTTGCTTTCTTTGCACTATGGCAAGCGGACTGAACGAA
>WNGE01001268.1_pt1 | contig 32039 bp, 34 predicted proteins | sample 5400651 | NCBI WGS metagenome assembly WNGE01 (sample SAMN13153370, study PRJNA577476) | soil metagenome | isolation source: 60 cm soil or saprolite under grassland replicate 2 | place: USA:California | collected 2016-06-15
ACGCACTTGTCGAAGTTGGCCGGGTTGCGCCACTGGTCGGTGGTGCACAGGTCGGGCGCCTGCCGGACCGGGGCGGCCGAAGCGGGCCCCACGCCGCCGAACAACGTCGCCAGAGCACCCAGGAACACAGCCAGCACCAGGGAGGCCACCCGGTGCTGGAGCTTGGCCTCCACCGATCAGTCCTCCGGTTCGTTGGGCCGGGCAGGTGGCAGGATCGGTGCTGGCGCGGCGGCCGGCGTGGTGTCGAGGTAGGACAGGAGTTCCGGCACGTAGGACACGTCGACGCGCAGTTTCTGCACTCGCCCGTCGACGTCGCGCATGACGAACTCGCGGAAGCCCAGGCGCGACTGCGACGACGTGTCGACCTGCGACAGCGAGGCGAGGGTCTGCTCGTATCCGGCGCCGGTCGGCACCCGCAGCAGCCGCAGCGCCTCTTCGGCGATCTCGGTGTCCTCGGCGATGCGGCCGACGAACACGGACGAGACCAGGTTTTGCACGTCGAGGCCGAGGATGTCGCGCGGGTTCTGCGAGGCGACGAGCGCGGCCAGGTTCCACTTTCGACTGTCGCGGGCCAGGCGCACCAGGAACGAGCGGCCGGAACGCCAGCCTTCCATGAAGTGCGCCTCGTCGAGGCCGACCAGCTTGCGCCGGTGCATGTCGCCGGAGTAGCAGCGGCGCACGGCGAGCCGGTGTGCGGTGTGCAGCATGGGCAGCGCGAGGGACTCCTCCGCCGACCAGTACTCCCGCTCGATCTTCAGGTCGGGCAGCCGGAGCCCGGCCATGGTGATGACGGTCAGGGCGGTGTCGGCCGCCAGCGAGCCCAGCGAGGGACGGCCGAAGAACAGCATGGCGAGCGGCATCTCGGCGGTGTCGAGGAGCAGGTTGCCCAGCTCCCGCGACTCGTCGTCGCCGATGCTCTGCAGCCCGGCGACCACGTCGTCCAGCGTGGATGTCTCTTCGGCGGGCACCTGGCGGACGGCGTGCCGCAGCAGCGTCGCCGTCGAGGACTCCCGCGCCACCTGCGGCGGCACCAGCATCATGCAGATGTCCTGCACGAGCATGCGCCGCTCGGCACGGGCGTTGGAGATGGCGATCTCGAACTCGCGATCCCCGGAGGGGCCCTCCGCGAAGTGGGTGCGCAGCGGGGTCGGGATCAGCGCATAGGGAGCGAGCGTGCCCTGCTCGGAACCGGTGAGATTCAGCACCCGGGCGTAGGGCTTGAGTTCCGGCATGGCGCACAGCCGAGCCAGCGGACCGGACGGGTCGAGCAGGGTGACCTGCACGCCCCGGCGCGCCGCCAGGTATCCGAGGGCGCCCAGCAGCGTGGACTTTCCACCACCGGGCTCGGCCACGAACACGGCGAGGCCGGAGCGTTCCCGCACCTCCATCGGGAAGTGCAGGTCCAGGAAGACCGGCCGCCGGCAGGTCCCGGAGGTGCGCCCGATGAGGTCGCCGCGCCGGTCGCCGACGGTCGACGCGGCCTGCGGCAGCGCGGCGGCGAACAGCTTGATCGGCATCCGCCGCAGGTATCCGGTGTTGGCGAGCGGCTCGCCGGGGATGAACTCCCTGGCCAGCCAATCCTGGTTCTTCGGGTGCTGCAGGGAGACCCGCATCTCGCGGGAGTACAGCTGGGTGAGCCGGCGGGCCCGCTCGAGACACTCCTCGCGGCTGCGGCCGCTGACCGCGATGCGGTGCCAGCCGTGCGCGCGCGACGAGTCGACCGGCAGCCCGGTGGTGATGTCGTCGCCGATGGTCAGGGCCCGCTTGGCGAGCCGCTCCAGCTCCGGCGGCGCGTCGATGCCGTGCTCGGCGTAGTCGAGCTGCTGGGAGCGGATCAGCCGGAGCCGGTGCTCGAGGTTACGGAACGAGTCCGACGGGCCGAGGATGTCGACCCGCGAGGACAGCTCCATCGGCCAGGGCAGCCGCTCGTGGAAGTGCAGCCACGGCTCGTGCCGCTCCGGGATGTCCAGCGGCTCCATGCGGCCCACGGCGAGGACCGCGACGTGCCGCTCCTCGCCGGTCATCCGGTTGACCAGCTTGACCGTCGACCCGTAGGGCGTGCGGTAACGCTCGATCTGCTCGGTGAGCGCCAGCAGGTCGCCGCGCTCCCAGCCGCCGTGGTCGACCGGTGACAGGGAAACCGGCGGCTGCATGCACAGCGCCACGGACCGGTAGAGCAGCCACTCCAGCTCCTGCGCCGTCACCCGCCGCCCGCGCATGCCGAACGCGCCCAGCACCTCGTCGAACTGCTCGATCATGCGGGCCATCCGGCGGCGCTCGCCACCGGGAACGCCCTTGTTGAACAGGCGGCCGAACCGCTCGGCGAGCGTGTCGCCGAGGGTGCGGCGGGCGAACGTGATGCCCAGGTAGGTCTGGCCCTCGGCGTGGTTGACCGACAACAGGTGCTGCTGGGCCGCGACGAGGTGGTCGGACCAGGACGGTGCGCCGGGGACGGTGGGCAGCGGCTGCGGCGTGTGTGCGTCGACCACCCGCGCCCACTGGTCGGCCGGGAACGGCCGGCTGGTGCGGCGCAGGTGGATCCGGAAGCCGGCGAGACCGGCATACTGCTCCGAGATCGCCGCCAGCAGCGCCTCCCGCTCGGCGTCGGGGCGGAACGCCCAGCGCACCTCGGGCAGCCAGTACCAGGCTGTGACGCTGTTGGGGGTGAAGGTCAGGTGCCCGGCGATTTCGGTGATCGCGAGCTCGACCGACGGGTCGCGGTCCTTGCGCCGCGGCCGGCGGACCTTTTCCAGCGGCGTGCGCTTGGGCACGCGGATCGGCGGCGGCGCCGTCGTGGCCAGGGCGGATTCGGGGGTACGGGCGGGAAGCGTGTCGGGCCGGACGGCAATGTCGCGGCCGGCCCGGTTGGTCGGCTCGCGCCGGTCCGGCGGTGTCTCGGTCCCGCGGGCCGGGTCGGCCGACCCGCCCCGCACCTGGCGCAGCCTGGTCTCCCAGGCGGTTTCGCGGGGCGCGGCGAAGGCCGCCATCTCGTCGTCGCCGGGCAGCGCGGCCGTGCCGGGGCTGGTCGCCGCCGGGTCAGCCTCGTCGAGATCCTTCAGCAGGCGGCCGGTGGGCTCGATGACGGGCGTGGACTGGCGCGGGGGGACCGCCGGGCCGCTGTGGCCGTTGGGCGCCTTGGCTCCGTTGGGGGCTTCCCGGCCGACGAGGCCGAGGAACGGGGAGTCCACGTCGGCGAGGGGCTGGTCGGCGCCGTGGGTGGGGTCGCCGGCCGGTGTGCCGGGGCCGTGCAGGACGGCGATGCGCCCGCCCTCGGCGACGGCTCGCAGGCCGCCGTCGTAGTCGACCGAGTGGGCCGACTCGTCGTCCACCCCGGGTAGCTCGGAGTCGTAACCCCACGTCATGTCAACTCCTCGCGAATGCGCACCCGCCGCGCCACGATACGCGCGTCGCGCTGCTCGTGGCGGGGCTCCCGGGTGTGACGCCAGTCGGTGAGCGCGGTGCGGATGACCATCCGGGCTGGCCGGTCAGGGTCGACGTAGCGGAACACCAGCGACGTGGAGACCATCGCGAGTGCGATCTCCCACGCCGGGAACAGGTCTGGGCTCTGGAAGGTGAAAAGCCAGTGCAGGAACATGTAGAAAGGCACCAGCAGTACAAAAAGCCCGTACTGCGCGTACGGGAGCTGGATCGGCAAGGTGTACCCGGGCGGTCCCAGGTACACCAGCCTGGCCCGGTAGATGTCGTCGTCGGTACGGAGCCGCATCGTCGCCCTACTCGTCTCGCAGGTCGTGAGGTTGCACCTCGGCCTACTTGAACACCAGTTTGATCAACGAGTCCCCGACTATCAGAAGAGTCGCCGCGCCCGCGATGAAGGCAAGGCCGATGATCGCGATCGCAGAGCTGGTCAGAACGCGGGAGACCTCACCCTTGCTCGCCCGGCCGATGAAGATCACGCCGAGAATGGCCAGCAGGATCGGCGCGATCTTGCTGGCGAAGAAGGTGAGGATTCCTTCTGTGTTGATTTCGCCGGGGGCTGGGGCGAGGAGGAGTGCGTCCGGGGCGTGTAGGGCCTGTCCCCACATCGCCTGCCCGAACTCTATTAGCATCATCGATCAACCTCCCCGGTGCGCGACTTCCGGTGAGCCACGCGCCTACAGCCTTGCCGATGGGACGACCTGACGGTATGAGCAACGCCGCATCGACCACCGACCTGCACGCTATCCGGGTTTTTGGCCTGGTAGGAGGGCTTTCCCACCATTAACGCTCTGGATAGCGTTCACTTGCAGAGAGTACGTTGCGGACCCCTTACCAACAAGCTGCCCGCTAAGGGATCAGTGGGGCAGTTGTGGCGCTTGCCGCCCCGACGCCCGCCGCGGCGGATCGGTAACGTCATGACCGTGACCGACCTGCTCACCGCGGACCATCCGATCGTGGTCGGCGTCCTCAACGTGACGCCGGACAGCTTCTTCGACGGCGGCCGCTATGCCGATCTCGACGCGGCCGTCGCGCACGCGGTCGAGGTCCGCCACGAGGGCGCCGACCTGGTCGACGTGGGCGGCGAATCCACCCGCCCGGGTGCCGACCGGGTGGACGCCGGAACCGAGCTGCGCCGCGTGCTGCCGGTGATCCGCGAGCTGGCGGCTCTGCACGTACCGATGAGCATTGACACCACGCGCGCGACGGTGGCCGCGGCGGCCCTCGAGGCCGGTGTGTCAGTGGTCAACGACGTCTCGGGCGGCCTGGCCGACCCGGACATGGCTCGGGTAGTCGCCGACGCGGGCTGTCCGTGGATCTTGATGCACTGGCGTGGCCACTCCCGCCGGATGAAGGAGCTGGCCGTCTACACCGACGTGGTGAAAGAGGTGTGCGCCGAGCTGTCCGACCGGGTGGACGCGGCAGTCGCCGCCGGGGTGGCCGCCGACCGGCTCGTCCTCGACCCCGGCCTCGGCTTCGCCAAGACGGCCGAGCACAACTGGCAGCTCTCAGCGCACCTGGACACGATCGTCGCGCTTGGCTTCCCGGTCCTGGTCGGGACCAGCCACAAGTCCTACCTGGGGTCGTTGCTGGCCGGCCCGGACGGCACCCCCCGACCGGTGGAGGGGCGCGGCGCGGCCACCGTCGCCACGTCGCTGCTGGCGGTCGCAGCAGGTGCGTGGGGGGTACGCGTGCACGACGTCCGCGACACCGTCGACGCGCTCCGGGTCTGGCAGGCCGTGGAGGCGCACAGGTGAATGACCTTATTACTCTGCGTGGCCTGCGGGCGCGGGGCCGGCACGGGGTTTACGACTTCGAGCGCGCCCAGGGCCAGGACTTCGTGGTCGACGTGGTGCTCGAGCTGGCCCTCGCGGGAGCGGCGGCCAGCGACGACGTGGCGGACACCGTGCACTACGGCGACCTCGCCGAGCGGCTGGTCAAGATCGTGGAAGGGGAGCCGGTCAACCTGATCGAGACGCTCGCCGACCGCCTCGTCGCCGCCTGCCTGGCCGACGGTCGGGTGGCCGCGGCGACCGTGACGGTCCACAAACCGCAGGCTCCCATCCCGCACGAGTTCGCCGACGTCGCGGTCACCCTGCGCCGGGAGCGGGCGTGACCAGGGCCGTGCTGTCCCTCGGCAGCAATCTGGGCGACCGTGCGGCGCACCTGCGGAACGCCGTCACGGCGCTCGGCGACCTGGTCATGGCCGTCTCCGGGGTATACGAGACGCCGGCGTTGGGCGGTCCCGGCCCGGACGGGACCGAGGCGCCGCCCTATCTCAACGCCGTCGTCCTGGCGGTCGACGCGGGTGAGGATCCCTACGCCTGGCTGGCCAGGGCGCGCGAGTTGGAGAGCGCCGCCGGGCGCACGCGCGACCCGGCGTGGCGGTTCGCTCCGCGTACGCTGGATGTGGACGTCATCACTGTCTGGACCGCCGATGGGGCGGCGCTCATCTTCGACCACCCGGAACTCGTGCTTCCCCATCCGCGGGCGCACCAGCGCGCGTTCGTCCTCCGTCCCTGGCTGGACATCCAGCCCTACGCGCAACTTCCCGGGCACGGGTGGGTATACGACCTGGTACGCATCTCTCCGGTCGCCGACGACCTGCCGAACGTACGCCCCTGCGCCGAACTGTCCTTGGAGCCATGACGCGATGAGTATGCCCCCGGAGCCGACCCCACAGCCGCGCATGCGGCCGACCAGCCCGGCCAGCCTGGCCGTGGCCGCGCTCGGCATGGCCGCGCTGGCCTGGATACTGATCAGCAACTTCTACGGCGACATGCCGACGCTGCCCTGGCTGCCCCCGTTGGTCATGATCGGGCTCGCCCTCGTCGAGGCGGTGCTCGCGCAGAACACGAAGGCGCGCATCGAGCGGCGCGACGGCACCGAGCCGGTCAACCCCCTGACCGTCGCCTGGTACGTCGTGCTCGCCAAGGCGTCGGCCCTCGGCGGCGCGCTGTTCGCCGGCCTGTACCTGGGCCTGCTGTCCTGGCTGCTGCCGGAGCGGGGGTTCAACACGCACGTCGACCACGACCTGCCGCAGGCCGTCGTCGGGCTGGTCGGCTCGGTGGGCCTGACCCTGGCCGGGCTGGCGCTGGAGCGGGCCTGCCGGGTGCCGCCCACCCCGCCGGACGATTTGTCCGCCACTCCCGACGAGGGGCTGGACGAGGACACGCCGGGCGGCGACCGGTCCGGCGGGCGTTCCGGAGCCTGAAACCGGTTCGACGATCATGGATAAGGGCAGGGGGCTGTTGCTGCGCCTACCTGCGCGGGTAGCGTGCGCCTGAACCAGTCGCACCGGTTCGGGCGGGTAGCCGGTCGACGCGTAGGACCAGGAGGCGCTGGTTAAATGGCGTACGACGACTCGCGGTTCCGGGGCGAGCCGGGCTACCGCGGTGACACCGCGCCTGGGGACACCCCGGCTTTCGGCGGTGACAGCGGCGCGTCGGCCTACCAGCCGGGCAGTTACTCCTACAGCGCCAACGAATACCCCTCGTCGGGGTACCCGGCGACCGACTACACCATCAAGGACCCCGAGGAGCGCACCGACGGGGTGTCGCGGCAGGTGGCCGGCGCCCCGAGCCTGGACGACGTGTTCGACGACCCGACCCAAGGCGAGCCGGGCCGCGACCGGATGGGCGTACACCTGGTGTGGGAGCTGATCCTGCTGCTGGCCGCCGCCGCCGTCGGCTACCTGCTCTACCGGGGGCACCGTTCGGCGGTCACCGGCGACGGCCTGCGCGAGCTGATGATCTCCACCACCACCCTCGGCCTGCTGATTCTCGGCGCCGGGCTGAGCCTGCGGGCCGCCGTGCCCAACCTCGCCGTGGGCCCGATCGCGCTCGCCTCGTCGATGTTCTTCGCCGAGCACGCGCACGATGGCCTGCTGGTCACCGCCGTGCAGACCGGCTTCCTCGCCGTCGCGGCTGGCGCGATCATCGCCCTCGTCGTGGTCGGCCTGCACGTGCCCGCGTGGGCGGCCAGCTTCGGCGCCGGCCTGGCCGTGGTCGTCTGGATCCAGGCCCAGCGGGGCACCCTCAAGCTGCCCGCGGGGGTCTACCAGCCCACCGATCACGCCACCTACTGGCTGGGCGGCTTCGTCATCCTGGCGTTCCTCGGCGGCCTGCTCGGGTCGATCAAGTCCATCCGCCGCGCGGTCGGCCGCAGCCGGGCGATCTCCGACCCCGCCGACCGCCGCGGTGGCGCGGCCGGCGCGATGGCCGTCGTCGCGCTGCTGGCCTCATCGGTGCTCGCCGCGGCGTCCGGGGTGGTGACCGCGCTGCAGGCCGGCCAGGTGCGGCCCGGTGACGGCTCGCTCGCGCTGACCGGGCTCGCGCTCGGCGGCGCGCTGCTCGCCGGCACCAGCGCCTTCGGCCGCCGGGGCGGGCTGTTCGGCGCGATCCTCGCCGCGGTGCTGCTCTCGGTCGTGCTGCGCTACCTGGATGTCACCGACCGGCACGTGTCGCTGCTGGCGGTGGCGGCTGCCGCGATCGGCGTCGGTCTGGTCGCGACGCGCCTGGTCGAGGCGTTCGGGCATCCGCGCCCCACGGTTGAGAGCGAGGTCGAGCAGTGGCGGACGGTCTCACCGTCCGGCCCCTCCGCCCCGTCCGACAACGGCAGCTGGGGCGGTTCCCGCCCGACCGGCTGGACCAGCCCGCTGCCCGCGTCCAGCGCGGACGACCGGTGGGGCGGCGACGACACCTGGCGCGGCCGCTGAGCGGCGCCGATAGGCTGTTGCCATGACCGCTGAACACATCGCCGAGCTCGACGCGCTGTCCACCGAGGAGCTGCGCCGGCGCGCCTTCGCCCGGGCGGTCGAGCGCCGCGACGTCGGCTTCTTCTGGTCCCTGCTGCGCCACCTGCCGCACGCCGACGACACCGAGGAGCTGGACGCCTCACTGGGCGCGGTGGGCGCCTCGATCGAGGACGCGGTGGCGCTCTGGCGGGAGTTCACCGGGCATGGGTACGGCGACGCGGAGCCGCTGCTACGTGCGGCTTTCATCGACTATCTCGCCTGAACCTTGGCAGCCCGGCCCTGACCTGCGATAAGATGCGCGCCGTTTGAAATCTTGCGGCTTCGGGCATGACGCATCCATGGTTCTCACCAGATCGCGTCGCCGCACCGCGACGGGCGTGGGCACGCTCGTCGCCTTCCTCCTCGTTCTGGTGTTCGGCAGTCCGATTTTCGTGGACTGGGTCAACAACAACACCAGGGCCGATACCGCTGGCGGGCTGTTCCTCCGGACGCTCGCGTGGCCGGCATGGTCCTTCGACTCGCATATCGCAGTCCGGGACCTGCTGGCGCAAGACCTCAAGGCCATCCTGTTCGTCGTGTTCGTGGCCCTCTTTCTCACCCTCCTCGCGGGCGCCGAGCTGTCCCGTGCACGGGGGACGCTCGCCGACTTCGTCTCCGGTTGGAGCGCGGTTATCTTCGCCGCCGCGCTGGCCGGCTTCATCACCGCGTTCTTCTCGGTGAACGCCGGCCTGTTCGCCGCGCTGGCGTGGGCTCTCGCCGGCGCCGGCTACGGCCTGATCACAGGCTGGATCGTCGGCCTGGCGCAGATGGGCACGCGCCGGCCCTAACCAGTACCACATGATCGCGGAGCTTTTCCCGTGCCAGGACACGGGAAAAGCTCCGCGATCATGTGGACTGGGCGGTTTCGTGCAGTGCCCGGTAGATGTCGTCGGGCGTCAGCACCCCGAGGCGCCGGTCCCCGTCCGTCACGACAACACGGCCGTTCCCCGAGGCGAGCAGGGCCGCGAGGGCGTCCTCCAGGGTGGCGCCGGCCGGCACGGCCTCGTCGGCCGCGTCCATATCGGACAACGGCCGGAGGATGTCGCGGGGGATCGAGGTGACCCCGAGCCGCCGGATCGCGCGGTCCGTGCCGACGAACTCGCGCACGAAGTCGTTGGCCGGCTCCGCCAGCAGCCTCGCCGGCGGATCGTACTGCTGCAGCCGCCCGTGCTGGGCCAGCACCGCGATCCGGTCGCCGAGCCGGACCGCCTCGTCCAGGTCGTGCGTGACGAGCAGGATCGTCTTGCGCACGGTGTCCTGCAGCCGGCGGAACTCGTCCTGCAGGCGGGCCCGCGCGATCGGGTCGACCGCCGAGAACGGCTCGTCCATCAGCAGCACGACCGGGTCGGCGGCGAGCGCCCGGGCGACCCCGACGCGCTGGCGCTGCCCGCCGGAGAGCTCGTGCGGGTACCGGCCGCCGAAGCGGGCCTGGTCGAGCCCGACGAGCGTGAGCAGTTCCTCGGTGCGCGCGTCGATGCGCCTGCGGTCCCAGCCAAGCAGCCGCGGCACCGTGCCGATGTTGGCCCGCACCGTCTGGTGTGGAAACAGGCCGACGTTCTGGATCACGTACCCCATCCGCCGCCGCAGCGTGACCGGGTCGGCCCGGACCGCGTCCTCGCCGTCGACGAGTACCTTTCCGGCGGTCGGCTCGATGAGGCGGTTGACCATGCGCAGCACGGTCGACTTGCCGCATCCCGAGGGTCCGATCAGGACGGTGATCTCACCGGCCGGGATATCGAGGGTCAGCTCTTCGACCGCGACCGTGCCGTCGGGGTACTGCTTGCGCACCCGCTCCAGCCGGATCTGCGCGGCCCGGGGGCGCTGTTCGGTACCGTCCACACATGTCCTTCCTCGCCCAAGCCGCTGCGGCCGACCCGTGGTTCTCGTGGGCGTTCGTGCGCGACAACGTCGATCTGATCCGCGACCGCGCCGTCGAGCACCTGCTGTTCACCCTCGAGACCGTTGCCCTGGCCACCGCGGTCGGCGTGCCGCTCGCGGTGCTGGCCTACTGGGTACGGCCACTCACCGGACCGATTCTGGCATCCGCCGGCGTGCTGTACACGATTCCATCGGTGGCGCTCTTCGCCTTCCTCGCCCCGTTCGTTGGCACCGGGCGGCTGACCGTGCTGATCGGGCTCGTTATCTATGCCCTGTTGCTGGTCGTGCGCAGCACGCTGACCGGCCTGTCCCAGGTGCCCGCCGAGGTCAAGGAGGCGGCCTCCGCGATGGGCTACGGTCGGCTGGCCCGCCTGTTACGCGTGGAGCTGCCGCTGGCGCTGCCCGGGCTGGTGACCGGCGTCCGGCTGGCCACGGTGTCCACGGTGGCGCTCGTGACGGTCGGGGTGCTGGTGGGCCGGGGCGGGTTCGGGCAGCTGATCATCGACGGCTTCCGCAACAACTTCTACAAGGCCGAGATCTCGACCGGCGCCATCCTGTGCGTCCTGCTGGCCGTCGTCCTCGACCTGCTGCTCGCCGGGCTCGGCTGGGTGTTGACCCCGTGGGGCCGTAGGAGGGCGTCATGAGCAGCGTCCAGCAGATGATCGACTGGCTCAACGACCCGCTGAACTGGACCAACCCGGACGGGATCGGCACCCGTTTCCTGGAGCACCTGCGCCTGTCGGCCGGCGCGGTGCTGCTGGCGTGCCTGGTCGCGTGGCCGCTCGGCATCCTGCTGGGCCGCCGGGGCCGGGGCGGCGGCCTGGTCGTCGTGCTGTCCAACGCGACCCAGGCGATCCCGGTCGTGGCGCTGCTGACCATCCTGCCGCTGACCGCGATCGGCTTCGGGGCCCAGCCGGTGATCCTCGCCCTCGCGGTGTTCGCGGTCCCGCCGCTGCTGGCCACCGCGTACACCGGGATGCGCCAGGTCGACCCCGACGTGCGCGACGCGGCGCGCGGCATGGGCCTGTCCGGCCCGCAGTTGCTGCGGCGGGTCGAGCTGCCCCTCGCGGTGCCCTACCTCGCGGCGGGGCTGCGCACGGCCGCCGTGCAGGTGGTGGCGACCGCCGGGCTGGCGGCACTGGTCAACGGCGGTGGTCTGGGCATGATCGTCGCCGCCGGGTTCGGGTTGGGCCTGGTGGCCGGTGGCGGCCAGATCCTCGCCGGCGGCTTGCTGATCACCGGCCTCGCGCTGGTGGTCGAGGCGCTGCTCGCGGTGCTTCAGCGGGTCATCACGCCGGCACCGCTGCGGCGCTCGTGACGCTGTCGTTGCCGAACCGTTAGGGCCTTGCGGCACCGAAAAGCCGGTTTCGCTTGCCGAGTGCCGGCCGACCGGGTTGTCTAGGTGTGAGCGGGCGGATCACGTGCACGTCGCCGCCCGTCGGACACGCGGCCGGCCGTCAGGGCTGAGCCGGGACACGGAAGGCGGGCAGAAATGCATACCGTCACGCGCGCGGCCCTCAGCTTCGCGGTGGGCCTGGCGGCCGTCGGCCTCGCTGCGGGCTGCGGCAAGGCCGGTTCCTCAGGCACCAAGTCCCCGACCGAGGTCAAGGGCGCCGGCTGCGCACCTGTCGCGGGCCAGCAGTTGACCATGCTGACCGACGACAAGAAACTGCAGGCGGCCGAGAACATCATTCCCGCGGTCAACGCCAAGGTCGCCGACAACGCGATCACCGTCCTCGACAAGGTCTCCGCCGCGGTGGGCCCCAAGGAGTTGCTGGCGCTCAATAAGGCGACCAACGTCGATCGCAAGACCCCGCAGGTCGCGGCGGCGGAGTTCGCCAGCAGCGTCAAGCTGACCGATGGCATCACCAAGGGGCCGGGCGGAAAGATCACGATCGCCACCGCCAACTTCAACGAGAACCAGAACCTCGGTGAGCTTTACAAGATCGTGCTGACCGCGGCCGGATACGACGCGACCGTGCAGCAGGTGGGCAACCGCGAGCTCTACGAGCCGTCCCTGGAGAAGGGCGAGATCCAGGTCGTCCCGGAGTACGCGGGCACGCTGACCGAGTTCCTCAACAAGAAGGTAAACGGCCCCGACGCCCAGCCGCTGGCCTCGGGTGACACCGACAAGACCGTGGCGGCGCTCAAGGATCTCGGCGCCAAGGTCGGGCTCAAGTTCGGCAAGCCGGCCGAGGCCGCCGACCAGAACGCGTTCGCGGTCACCAAGGCCCTCGCCGACAAGCACAAGCTGACCAGCCTGTCCGACTTCGCCGAGAAGTGCTCCGGCAAGGCGACCGTGCTGGGCGGCCCGGCCGAGTGCCCGCAGCGGCCGTTCTGCCAGCCCGGTCTGGAGAAGACCTACGGGATCCAGATCGGCCGATTCGCAAGCCTCGATGCCGGTGGTCCACAGACCCTGAGTGCGCTGCGTGACGGAACGATCACCATCGGCCTGGTGTTCTCGTCCGACGTCGCGTTCGCAACAAGCTAGAAAGCGCTGGTGAACGGGGTGGTCGCGGGTGCGGCCACCCCGGTTGCCGTTATGGGCGACTCGTGACGTCAAGTGACCATTCCGCACGCCGGGACTTCTGAGTAAGGTCTACTTCCATGCCGGCTGCGGACACCCAGCAACGACGAGCCGGGCTGCCGCTGCTGCCGGGTCTGCTGTGGGCCGGCGTGGGGCTGGCCCCGGTCGCCGCCCTGTTGGTGCTCTTCGGCGGTGACAACACCAGCCTGGTGCGGGTCGCCGTGCTGCTCGCGATCGTCGCCGTGATCCTCATCGGCGTGTCCATGGCGCTGCGCCGCGACCCCGATGCCGTGCGCAACCAGGTCGAGGAGATGGTCTTCGAAGAGATCGACCTGCTGCGCGAAGACCTGCGCGCCGACATCACCACCGCCGCCAAGGCCACCCACAAGGCCCTGGGCGAGCGGGTGGTCACCCTGCACGAGTCGGTCGAGGCCCTGCGCGGCCAGGTCGACACCCTCCGGGTACAGATGGATCGCGGCTCCGCCCCGCCACCGGCCCAGGCGGCACCGGCCGCCCCGCCACCCCCGCCGGTCAGCGCACCGGCCGTCGGCCCCGCGCACAACGTGAGCGTGGGCCACGGGGTGCCCGGGCACGGCGTGGTCCGGCACACCGAGACCGTCAAGGTCACCACCCGGCAGACCATCGTGGACCAGAACGACGGCGGGCGCGGCACCGTCTACGGCAGCAGCCGCACGTCCGACCCGGTGCCGCCGCAGCGCCGCTCGGCCGCCGAGCGCGGCCCCGAGTGGGGCTCCGCGCCGGCCGGGCAGGGCTCGGGACGGAAGTCCGGCGAGGAGGAGTCGTGGACCGAGCAGCTGCTGCGGCAGCGGCTCGGCGAGGAGCGGTTCGGCGCCGTCGGGTTCCACGAGTCCGGGCTCGACGACGACTCGGGCGGCTTCACCAGTCCGGCGTTCGGCGGTTCGGGCTACGGCGACACCGGCTCGGTGGGGCGGGACCCGGCGCCGGCCGGCTCGGGGTTCAACGGCTCGGGCTACGGCGGCGGCGGTGAGCGGGCCCCGAGCTGGAGCGCCCGCGGTGGCGAGCCGTGGAGTGCCGACGACCGCTACGGCGACGCCGCCGGCGAGCGTCGGGGTGGGCGGCGCCGGGCGCTGGAGCCCGAGGACGACGACGACCGGGTGACCGGTCTGCGCGCCGGCGACCGCTGGGCGAGCGTACGCAGTGACGACCGGGGCCGGGAGCTGCGCGTCGGCGAGCGGCGCACCGCCATGCAGGCCGACGAGTCGGGCACCGAGGTGCGCATCGAGGACCGGTGGGCGGCCGTGCGCCGGGAGGAGGCCCGCCGCGCCGAAGCCAGCCGCGAGCCGGAACGGGAGTGGGAGCGCGAGCCCCGCCGCGCCCGCGAGCGGGACGCCGACTGGGGTCGCGACCAGGTGTACTGGTCGGAGTCGCGGTGGGACGGCGGCGACGACGGCCGGCGTGGTGACGACCGGCGTGACGATCGGCGTGGGGATGACCGGCGCGACGATCGGCGTGGTGACGATTGGCGTGGTGATGACCGGCGCGGCGACGAGCTGGGCCGGGCAGGCGGCCGACCCGCCCTGCCGTCCGCGCCGTCCGAGCCGAGCGCCTCCGACTGGATGCAGGGGTGGTCGGCGCGCCCCGAGCCGGTCAGCGAGCGGGTCGCGCGCCGCGCCCGGTACGAAGAGGACGATGACGGCCACCGCTACGACGACGGCCCGTCGCCGCGTTCGGCGCGGTACGAGTCCGGCGACGACCGCTGGCGCTAGCCTCTCCGGCCGCTCTCCGTGGATCTTGGTAGTTCCAGCATCGAATGCGATGTCGCAGCTACCAAGATCCGAAACGGTTCCGCGCGCGCCTATTTGTCGACGTCGCCGACCACGAAGAACATCGAGCCCAGGATCGCGATCAGGTCGGGCACCAGGCAGCCCGGGAGCAGCGTCGTCAGCGCCTGCACATTCGCGAACGACGCGGTCCGCAGCTTCAGCCGCCACGGCGTCCGATCGCCCCGCGACACCAGGTAGTACCCGTTGATGCCGAGCGGGTTCTCGGTCCACGCGTACGTGTGGCCCTCCGGCGCCTTGACCACCTTGGGCAGCCGCACGTTGACCGGCCCGGTGATCCGGTCCACCTGGTCCAAACACAGAGATGCCAGGTCCAGCGACACGTACACCTGGTCGAGGAGGCACTCGAAACGAGAGTGGCAGTCGCCGGCGGTCCGCGTGACGACCGGAACGGACAGCGACCCGTACGCGAGATAAGGCTCGTCGCGGCGCAGGTCGAAATCGAGCCCGGAGGCGCGCGCGACCGGCCCGGACGCGCCGAACGCGGCGGCGGCCGAAGCGGAGAGCACCCCCACCCCGGCGGTGCGGGCCAGGAAGATCTCGTTGCGCCGGATCAGGTTGTCGAGATCCGGCAGCCGCCGCCGGACGAGATCGATCGCGGCACGGGCCCGCCCGGTCCACCCGGCCGGTACCTCCTCTTTGAGGCCGCCGACCCGGTTGAACATGTAGTGGATGCGCCCGCCGGAGGCCTCCTCCATGACCGCCTGGAGCGTCTCCCGCTCGCGGAAGGAGTAGAACACCGGCGTGATCGCGCCGATCTCCAACGGGTATGACCCGAGGAACATCAGGTGGTTGAGCACCCGGTTGAGCTCCGCGAGGGCGGTGCGCAGCCAGACCGCGCGCTCGGGGACCTCCAGGCCCATCAGCCGCTCGACGGCGAGCACCACGCCCAGTTCGTTGTTGAAGGCCGACAGCCAGTCGTGCCGGTTGGCCAGCACGATGATCTGCCGGTAGTCGCGCGCCTCGAACAGCTTCTCGGCGCCGCGGTGCATGTATCCGATGATGGGCTCGCAGGTGACCACCCGCTCGCCGTCCAGCAGCAGCTTGAGCCGCAGCACCCCGTGCGTGGACGGGTGCTGCGGGCCGATGTTGAGGACCATGTCGCTGGTCTCGAGGCCCGCTCCGGTGCCGACGGTCAGCTCGCGTGTCACGACAGGAATCGTCCCATGGATAGGCCGACCGGCTGCAACAGCCAGTAGTGCCCGCCCAGCCCGGACAGGTCGGTCAGCTCGGCGGCCACGCTCGCGGCCACCAGCGCCCGCAGGTAGCCGGGCGGGTCGCCGCGTGCCAGGTCCAGGGGTGGTCGCCGCCCGTCCACGCCGAGCGCGCGCAGCGCCTCGCGCTGGCTCGACACCCTCGGGGGTACGCCGGAAGCCCGCTCGCCGGCAGCGGCCACGGCGTCGACGGCGACGTGTGCGGTCAGGTCACAGGAGCCATCGGGCGTGGCCGGCACCTGCCGGCCGGCGCGGAAGGCGGTCAACGTGCCGAACGCGGGCCGGGCCCCGCGCAGGTGCCCATAGTCGACGGCGAGCGCCAGCCCGCGGGTCACCGCCGCGACCGCGCCGGCCCAGGCCGCGTCCCGGGGCGCGCCCACCTCTGCCCGCCAGCCGGGCGGCGCGCCGTCGAGCGGCCACCAGTCGGCCAGCCACGCGGCGTCGGCCGGCTCCACCGCTGGGCCGAGCCGTTCGATGCCATCAGGATCGACCAGGACATAACGGACCTGGCCCGACCCGTCCACCTCGACCACGTCTACGGGGACGTTGTCCAGCCACTCGGTGGCCAGGAGGACCCCGACCAGGCCGGTCGGCAGCATGGCGCGCCAACCGATCGCGGGGTCCAGGCCGGCCGGGCGGGGTGCGCGTTCGACGATCTCCGCGCGTACCCGGGAAGTGGTTTTCTCCGGAAGAGCGGCGAGCAGCGCCGTGACCAACTCGCCCCGGCCCCCTCCGACGTCGACCAGGTCCAGGCGGTTAGGATGGTCGAGCGCGGCGTCGATCTGCGCGACGAGCGTGGCGAGCGCCCCGGCGAATGCGGGCGAAGTGTGTGCGCTGGTGCGGAAGTGCCCGGCCGGCCCCGGCCCGGGCCTGGTGAAGAAGCCGTCCGAGCCGTAGAGGGCGGCCGTCATCGCCTCGCGCCATCGCACGAGGCCACCGTACTCTTGTCGACCATGACGCCCCGCAGACCGCGGGGGCGGCTGCTGCCCGCCCTGTTCGACCTGATGATCGCCGGCCTGGTCGTGGTTGGCGGGGCATTGACGCTGTCCGTTCCCAACGGCACCGTCGAGGTCCTGCTCATCGGCGGGCCGATGACGATCGCGGTGCTGTTCCGCCGGCGGTACCCGGTCATCGTGATGGCCGTCGTGTCGGCGTTCGCGTTCGTGCAGGTGATAGCCGACGGGACGCTGCCGGCCGGCTACGACGTCGCGGTGCTGATCGCGCTCTACGCGGTCGTGAAGTACGCCAGGCACGTCTTCTTCGTCTACCTCTCGGGTGTCGTGACCGCGATCGGCGTCGTGCTCCTGATGGTCGCCCGCGGCAGCAGTTCGTCCTGGGCGAGCGAACTGACGATGTACACGGCGGTGTGCGCCGCCGTCTGGCTCACCGCCTACGTGCTGCGGACCCGCCGGCTCTACGTGGAGAGCCTGGAAGAGCGCGCCGCCACCGCCGAGCGCGAGCGCGACCACCTGGCCAAGCTGGCCGCGGCCGACGAGCGGGCCTCGATCGCCCGTGAGCTGCACGACGTGGTCGCGCACAGCCTCGCCGTGATGATCGTGCAGGCCGACGGCGCCACCTACGCGCTCGACCGCGACCGCGAGCAGGCCCGGGACGCGATGCACACGATCGCCGGGACCGGCCGGGACGCGCTGGAGGACATGCGGCGCATCGTGGGCGTGCTGCGCGGCACCGCCAGCGCCGACGACGGCGAGGAGCGGCGCCGCATCGGTCTCGACCAGCTCGGGGCGCTGGCGGAACGGGCCCGGTCGGCCGGCCTCGGGGTGGACCTGCGGGTGCACGGTCAGCCGCGCGGGCTGGCCCCGGCGGAGGAGCTGACGATCTACCGGCTGGCCCAGGAAGCGCTGACCAACGCGCTGCGCCACGCCGGGCAGGGCGCCCTCGTCACGGTCGCGCTGACGTTCACCCCGACCGCCGTCACGCTCGAAGTCGTCGACGACGGCGCCGGCCGGCTCGTGACCGTGGGCGGCGTGCCGGAGGCGGCCGGGCAGCGCTCCCTGGCGGCGGTGTCCGGCGGGCACGGTCTGATAGGCATGCGCGAACGCGTCGCGGTGCACGGCGGCGAGTTCAGCGCCGGCCCCCGGCTCGGCGGGGGCTGGCAGGTACGGGCCATGGTGCCGGTGAAGGGAGTTGCGTGAGCGAGCGTAGTGAGCGGGAGAACCGGAGCGAGCGGGAGAAATGGTGATCCAGGTTGTCATCGTGGACGATCAGTCGCTCGTGCGGGCCGGGTTCCGGATGGTGCTTTCCGCCCAGCCCGACATGGAGGTGGTCGGTGAGGCGGGCGACGGGGCGGAGGCGCTGCGCCTGCTCGCCCGGACCCCGGCCGACGTGGTCGTCATGGACATCCGGATGCCCGTCATGGACGGCGTCGAGGCGACCCGGCGGCTGTGTGCCGAGGCCGGTGGGCCGCGGGTACTGGTGCTGACCACGTTCGACACCGACGAGGACGCGTTTTCCGCGCTCCAGGCCGGGGCCAGCGGGTTCCTGCTCAAGAACGTGCCGCCGGAGGAACTGCTCGCGGCGATCCGCGTGGTGGCGAGCGGCGAGTCGGTGGTGGCGCCGCGGGTGACCCGGCGGCTGCTGGACCGCTTCGCCGGCCAGTTGGCGCCGCCGCAGGCCGCCGCGGCCGACGGCCGGCTGGCGGCGTTGACCGAGCGGGAGCGCGAGGTGCTGCTGCTGGTCGCGCAGGGCATGTCCAACGCGGAGATCGCCGAGAAGCTGTTCGTCGCGGAGGCGACGGTGAAGACACACGTCGGCCGGATCCTGACCAAGCTGGACCTGCGCGACCGGGTGCAGGTCGTGGTGCTGGCGTACGAGACGGGCCTGGTCCGCCCCGCCGTCTAGCCGCCGCTCACTCGCGTGATCATGAGTAGGTCAGCCGAGGAAGGCCTTGCCCTCGCCGCGGTACGTGGGGGTCACGTCGACGAGCTCGTCGCCGGCCAGCACGTGCAGCGCCGTCACGTGCTCGCACAGCTCCCCGGCCTTGGCGTGGCGAAACCACACCCGGTCGCCGATGCGCAGCCTGGCCGCGCCCGGACCGATCAGCGGGGTCTGCACCTCGCCCGCGCCCTCGCCCGGGATCAGCCGCAGGCCGGCGGGCAGCCACGGCGCGGGTAGCCGGGTCCGGTGCGCCTCGCCGGACGCGACCCAGCCGCCGCCGAGCACGGTCGCGGCACGCGGGGTCGGTCGGCGCACCACCGACAGCGCGAAGAACGCCGCCGGCCGGGGGCGCCACGTCCGGTAGGCGTCGAACAGGGTCGGGCCGTAGAGCCCGGAGCCGGCGGTCACCTCGGTCACCGCGGGGTCGGCCGCGGTGCCGGCGACGCTGCCGGTACCCCCGCCGTTGACGAACTCGAGGTCGGCGTGCGCACGCACCGCGGCCACCGCGGCGCCCCGGCGTTCCAGCAGCTCCGGGTATGAGCGGGCCTGGATCGCCCGGATCAGCGCGCCGCGGACCGGGCGCCCGGGCGGCGCGTCGCCCAGCCCGGCGATCTGGGCCTCGTAGGACATCAGCCCGACGAGGCGGAACCCGGGCCGCCCGGCGATCGCGGCCGCCAGCGCCCCGGCGTCCTGGGCCGAGTGCACCGGCGAGCGGCGCACCCCGAGGTGGGCCCCGGGCACCGGCCGCCAGGAGGCGTCCAGGTCGATGCAGACGCGGATCGGCTCGCGCTGCCCCGGCGCCGCGACCGCGTCGATCAGGTCGAGCTGCGCGACGTCGTCCACCATGAGGGTGACGGCCGCGGCCGCCGCCGGATCCGCCACCAGCGCCGCGAGGGCGGCCCGATCAACTGTCGGGTACGCGACGAGGGCGTCGTGGGTGACCCCGTCGCCGACCAGCCACAGTGCCTCGGCGAGGCTGTAGGACATGACGCCGGCCCAGCCGGCCCGGCCCAGAACCCGGCGGAGCAGGTGCCGGCAACGGACCGACTTGCTCGCCACCCGGAGCGGCTTGCCTGCGGCGCGAGCCACCAGCGCCTCCGCGTTGGCGTCGAACGCATCTCGATCTACCAGCGCAAATGGCGGATCGAGCGCGGCCGTGGCGGCGTCGAAGCGGGCCCGGAGCGCGGCCCGGGCGGTCTCGGCGGCGGTGCCGTCGTCGCCGGGCACCGCGTCACCGCTGGCATGGGCGGTCGTTACAGCAGACACGAGTGCACGGTAGCCCGAATGACGGTCAATGCGAAACATGTTCGCGTCCGCCTCTCCACCCGGCAGGGACACCGCGGCGGTGGACGGCCCGGAATCCGTAGCGCGGCTACAGTGACCATTGAGCGGTAACCCGGCGGGGGTGGCCGCGCGCGGAGGTGTGCCGATCACTACGAGTCCGGATGGCGCCGCCGGGACCGACGACACCGGCCGGCAGCCGTCGACCGCGCAGCCGGCGTCCCAGCAGACCGGGGCCGCCGGTAGGGGTAAGGCACCCGCATCCAGCCAGGTCGACCTCTCGGGCTTCGCGGAGCTGAAGGCTATTGTGCGGATCCGCCCGTTCCGCCGCTTGTGGGCGGTGCTCGGGCTCTCCTCCCTGGGTGACTGGCTCGGCCTGCTCGCCACCTCCACCTTCGCCGCCGAGCAGTTCAGCAACTCCGCCGCCAAGGGCGCCGCATTCGGCTCCGTCATCGCGGTCCGGCTGCTGCCGGCGCTGGTGCTCGGCCCGCTCGCCGGGGTGCTGGCCGACCGGTTCGACCGCCGGTACACGATGGTGGTCTGCGACCTGATCCGGTTCGTGCTGTTCGCCTCGATCCCGGCCGCCACGCTGGTCGTCTCCGACCCCAAGCTCGTCCTGGCCTGGGCCGGCATCGCCACGTTCATCATCGAAACCGTCGCGATGCTGTGGACCCCCGCCAAGGAGGCCTCGGTCCCCAACCTGCTGCCCCGCGCGCGGCTCGAAGCGGCCAACCAGATCACCCTCGCGACCACCTACGGCATCACCCCCGTGCTCGCCGGCCTGCTGCTCGCCGGCCTCAACACCGGCCTCACCAACCTCTACCGCTCAACCGGCATCAAGGGCGTCAACCCGACCGACGTCGCGCTCTACTTCAACGCGGTCACCTTCCTGGCCACGGCGCTCACCGTGTTCTTCGGGATCAAGGAGATCAGCGGGCGCAGCCGCCGCAGCGCGCGCAAGCCGAGCATGTTCCGCCAGTTCACCGCCGGCTGGGCGTTCGTGGGCAAGACCCCTCTCGTACGCGGACTGGTGCTCGGCATCCTCGGCGCGTTCGCCGGCGGCGGCGTGGTGGTCGGCAGCGGCCAGGCCTACGCGACGTCGCTCGGCGGCGGCGAGTCCACGTTCTTCATCCTGTTCGCGATGCTCTTCGTCGGGCTCGGCCTCGGCATCGCCGCCGGGCCCCGGCTGGTCGGCGCGCTGTCGCGGCGGCGCTGGTTCGGCCTGTCGATCGTGCTGGCCGCCGGGGCGGTGACGATCCTCGCGCTCGCCCCGCACCTCAGCATCGCCGTCGTCGGCACGTTGCTCGTCGGCGTCGGGGCCGGCATGGCGTTCCTGTCCGGCACGACGCTGCTCGGCGGCGAGGTCGACGACGAGGTACGCGGCCGGGCGTTTGCCGTGGTCCAGACCGGCACCCGCGTGGTGCTGATGCTGACCATCTCGCTGTCCGGCTTCCTCGTCGGTGCCGGCGGCTCCCGCGAGCTGTCCCTGCCGGGGGTGGCGATCCAGATCTCCACGACCCGGCTGCTGCTCGCCACGGCCGGCATCTTCGGGATGCTGGCCGGCATCAGTGCGCTCAAGCAGATGGACGACAAGCCGGGCGTACCCATCTTCAAAGACCTTCTCAGCTCCGTGCGCGGCCGGCCGCTCAGCCCGGCCGAGACCTCGCCCCGGCACGGCCTGTTCATCGTCTTCGAGGGCGGGGAGGGCGCGGGCAAGTCCACCCAGGTGGAGCGGCTGGCGCGGCTGTTGGGGGCGCGCGGCCACCACGTCGTCGTCACCCGCGAGCCGGGCGCCACGGAGATCGGCGAGCGGATCCGCACCATGTTGCTGGAGGGTGCGCCCGGCTCTCTCACGCCGCGCGCGGAGGCACTGCTCTACGCGGCCGACCGGGCGCACCACGTGGCCGCTCTGGTCCGGCCGGCGCTGGCCCGCGGTGACGTGGTCATCTCCGACCGGTACGTCGATTCGTCCCTGGCCTACCAGGGGGCCGGCCGGACCCTGCCGGTCAACGAGGTGTCCTGGCTGTCGTCGTGGGCGACCGGCGGCCTCAAGCCCGACCTGGTGGTGCTGCTCGACGTCGAGCCGCACGTCGGGCTGGCCCGGATCGGTTCGCGGGGCGGCGCCGACCGGCTGGAGAGCGAGTCGGACGCGTTCCACGAGCGGGTCCGGTACGCCTTCCTGGACCTGGCCTCCGCCGAGCCCAACCGGTACCTGGTGCTCGACGCCAACCGGTCGCCCGACCTGATCGCCGCGGCGGTCGCCAAGCGGGTCGCGGAGCTGCTGCCGGCGCCGGCCGCTGCTGCGCCGGGGCCCACGGCCACCGAGCTGGCCGAGCTGACCAACGCCCAGGACGGACTTGCCGCGCCGTCGGGGGCGCCCACTACGGTGGATCGGTGAGCACGACCTTCGCGCCGCCCGTCTTCGCTTCGCTGATCGGTCAGGACGAGGCGGTCGGCACGCTGACCCGGGCCTCCGCGGCCGCGGCCGCGATCATCGCCGGTGTCCCGGCCGACGCGGCCGCGATGACGCACGCGTGGCTGTTCACCGGCCCACCGGGATCGGGCCGGTCGGTGGCCGCGCGTGCGTTCGCCGCCGCGCTGCAGTGCGCGTCCGGCGGCTGCGGCGAGTGCGCGGCGTGCCACACCACGCTCGGCGGCACCCACGCCGACGTGCGCTTTGTCGTGCCGGAAGGGCTCACGATCGGCGTGGGCGAGATGCGCGCGCTGGTGCTGCGCGCCGCCAGCTCGCCGACCCAGGGGCGCTGGCAGGTGCTGCTGGTGGAGGACGCCGACCGGCTCACCGAGGCGGCCGGCAACGCGCTGCTGAAGGCGATCGAGGAGCCGCCGCCGCACACGGTCTTCCTGCTGTGCACCCCGTCGACGCACCCCGACGACATCTCGGTGACGATCCGGTCGCGGTGCCGGGTCGTGCCGCTGCGCCAGCCGCCGGCCGAGGCGGTGTCGGCGGTGCTGCGCCGACGCGACGGCGTGGACGACGCCACCGCCGACTGGGCCGCGGCCGCCGCCCAGGGCCACGTCGGCCGGGCGCGGCGCCTGGCCCGCGATCCGCAGGCCCGGTCGCGCCGCGACGCGGTCCTCGCGGTGCCGCGCCGGCTCAGCGGTGTGGGCGCCTGCTTCGACGCCGCCAACGCGCTGATCGAGGCGGCCGAGGCGGAAGCCGCCGCCGTGGTGTCCGAAATGGACGCGGGGGAACGGGCGGCGCTGGAGACCGCGCTGGGCGCCGGCGGCACCGGCAAGGGTGCGGCCGCCGCCTCACGGGGCATGGCCGGCCAGCTCAAGGACCTCGAACGCCGGCAGAAGTCCCGCGCCACCCGCGCCCAGCGGGACGCGCTGGACCGGGCGCTGGTCGACCTGGCCGGCTTCTACCGGGACGTGCTGGCCAGGTCGCTGGGCGCGCCCGTCGCGCCGGTGCACGTCGACACGGCCGAGCTGGCCGGCTCCGCCGCCGAACGCTGGACGCCGGAGAGCACGCTACGCCGGCTGGAGGCCGTCCTCGCCTGCCGCGCCGCGATCGAGACCAACGTCAAGCCGCGGATCGCCGTCGAGGCCATGATGCTCGAGCTCTGGCGCGGCTGACCCGCCGCCACCAAGATCGTCACAACGTCGGGGAAGCTGTGGTCTCAGCTGCGCAGTGAGGCAAAAACTTCCGGGAAATCGTGCGGTCATGAGCGGAGTTATCCACAGGCGGCGATTTTGTCATTCCCCGGCTACCGTGCGGTGCCGTAAGTTCCTGCGCGGGAGGGGCGACGGGATGGCGCGCGAGATCGACGAAGCGTGGATAGACGAGGCAATCGACCGCTACCGGGGCATCGAGGCGCGGCAGGCCGAGCTGGACCGGGCGGCAAGGGCCGTGGAGGTCACCGTCCGATCCGCCGACGGCACGGTCGAGGTCGTGGTGACCGCCGACGGCACGGTGCAGGACGTCCGGATTCCGGGGCAGCCGCCGGAGGTGGCGCGCGCCGTGCGCGAAGCGGTGACCGCGGCATCCGACGCCGCCGCCTGGGCCAGACAGAAGCTGCATTCGGAGGCGTTCGGGGCATACCGGCCGCTCACGTAGGGGAGGGGACATGGGGCTGCACGACACCGCGGCGCGGCTCGCGGCCGCCGGTGCGGAGATGAGCGGGGCGGCCGCGGCGCTGCCCCGGGCCGACCCGGGTGGCGGTCCGTTCGGCGCGGACGGTCCCGGTCGCTTGGGCGACCTGGGACGTGACCTGCATCGCGGATACCTGGTGGCGGTGGAGGCGCGGGCCCGGGAGGCGGCGGCGCATGGCGCGCGACTCTCCGCGGTCGCCGATGCCGTCGCGCGGGCCGCTGCCGGCTATGCCGCAGCCGACGGCGAGGCGCGCGAGGGGTTGCGCCGTGGCTGACGCGCTGGATCGACTGGCCGCGCCGGCCGCTGAGCTGCTCGCCCGCGTCGACGCCGTTCTCGTGGCACACGGTCTGCCCGTCGACCACCCGATCGCGGGCCTGCTGCGCCGGCTCGGCGCGCTGCCCGCCGATGCCCTGCACGCGATCTGCGCGCAGCGGTCCGGGCCGTTGCGCGCCGCCGCGTCCGAGTTGCGTCGACAGGCTCAGGGGTACGAGTACCAGCGCGTCGCGCCGGACTGGGACGGGGCGGCCGGTGAGCTGTTCGCCGCACAGCAGGAGGCGCTGCTCGGGTTCCTCGCCGACAGCGGTGCCCGGCTGCGCGCCACGGCCGACCACCTCGACGAGGTCGCCGAGTGGGTCGACAGCTCCCGGCGCGAGATGGCCGAGGCCCTCGCCGACGTGCTGGGGTCGGTGGAGGCCGTCGGCCTGCACACGACCGGCGACCCGCGGGCAGCCGCGACCATCGGTGCACGGGTGCTGGCCGCGGCCGACAGCGCCCACACCGCCGGCCGCGACCTGGCGCAGCGCTGGGTCGGCCGGCTCGACGAGGTGCCCTACCGGCCGGCCGGCGACGTGGTTCCGGCCTTCGGCGCCACCCGGCTGAGTCTCTAGATCGCACCGCGGGCGCCACCGGCGGGTTGCCGCCGCCCATCCCACCGCCGCCGGTCTCCTCACGATGGGGCTTCCGGCGCAAAACGGTCGTGTTGGCTGATCGGCGCCGGCTCAGTAGTGTGAGTCAGATGGGCATGCTCTGCGCGGTCAGCTTCAACCGGTACGGGCGCCTCTACTACTTCGACCCGGCCGAGTTCCGTCCCCAGGTGGGCGACCGGGTGCTGATCCCCACCGACGACGGCCCCGAGGTCGCCGAATGCGTCTGGGCGGCGCAGTGGGTCTCCGAGGACACCGACGGCTTCCCGAAGCTGCTGGGCCTGGCCGGCGACGAGGACGTGCACCGCGACGAGCTGCTGCGCAAGCGCAAGGCCGAGGCCAAGGTCGCGGCGAAGAAGCTGATCCGCGAGCACGCCCTGCCGATGAAGGTGGTCGCCGTCGACCACGTCCTCGACTCCGGCGGGCAGGGGCCGCGCACCACGATCTACTTCACCGCGCCACACCGCGTCGACTTCCGGTCGCTGGTCCGCGACCTCGGCGCCACCCTGCACTGCCGGGTCGAGCTGCGGCAGCTTTCCGCGCGTGACTCGGCCCGGGTGCAGGGCGGCATCGGCTCGTGCGGCCGCGACCTGTGCTGCGCGACGTTCCTGACCGACTTCGAGCCGGTCACCATCCGCATGGCCAAAGACCAGGACCTGCCGCTCAACCCGCTGCGCATCTCCGGCGCGTGCGGGCGGCTGATGTGCTGCCTGAAGTACGAGCATCCGCTCTACCAGAAGTTCCAGGCGAGCGCGCCGGCCGTGGGCGCCCGGGTGTCCACACCGGAGGGTGACGGGCGTGTGGTCGGGCACAGTGTCCCGCGCGACTCCGTGGTCGTCCGGCTCGACGCCGACGGCTCGCGCTGCTCCTGCAGCCGCGCCTCGGTCTGCGGCCCGCGCCAGGCCCACGACGAGCACTACGGCTGACCTGCCCCGACGGGCGGTCAGCGGATGCGGACCGGCGGCTCGGCGAGCCGTGGCTTCAGCGGCTGCACCGGCTCTATCCACGGCTTCTCCGGCGGATCCTCCGGCGCCGCCCTCCACTTGCGGCTGACGCGGTCCACGGCAATCGGATAGATCGTCAACATGCCGTCCCGGTCCAGGTGCAGCCGCAGGAAGCTCTTCTCGTCGAAGATGCCCTGGGCGGCGAACAGTTCGTTGACGTTGACGTCGAACGCGCTCGCCACCAGCAGGTACCCGGCCACGATCTGGCTGGCCAGCAGGCCCGCCACGGGCAGGTAGAGCAGCGCTGCCACCACCAGCGGCAGCGGCCACGGCAGATCGTGGAACGGCAGTCGCAGCCACGCCCACGTGCCGGCGATGCCCAGCGCGATGTGGGCGAACCCGTGCGCACTGCCCAGTACCCAATGCTTGGTTTTTCGGCGACCGGCCGCGGGTGGCATCGCGAACGCGATGTTGCCGCCCAGCACGATGACGGCCATCAGGATCACCGGTATCGAGAACAGACGCTGCTCGATCCCCGACAGCTGCTGCGCGGCGCCCGCCAGGGCCAGCATGAGCAGCAGGTGGACCAGCCCGAGGAAGCTCACGAAGGGCAGGTTGCGCCACGGCAGCCGGGCGAAGACCCCGGCCGCCAGCTGTCGGGAGCGGCGCTTCGTCGGGAATGTGGCGGCGAGCGTGTACTCCTGGCTCGGGCTCGCCTTGCGTACCAGGGTTTTCTTCGGCGGCACGTCGATGCGCCCGGGCAGGTGATGGGTCGGGTAGAGGTAGGCGCCGCCGCCGCCGCACGTGATCAGCTCCTTGTCGGGGCCGGTGTAGCGGTTGTAGTGATGCAGGTCCCCCGAGATCATCACGCGCACCTCGGCCCCGGTCGGGGCGATGACGGTACGCAGGAAGTAGTCCAGCGTGTCGTAGGCATGCGGATCATGGGCGGCCTCGACCCACGTCGGGTTGGGCGGGCAGACGATGACCCGGTCACCGGGGTGCAGGAACGCCGCCACCTCGCGGAAGTAGCGCAGTTGCGGATCGTCGATGTATGCGTCGATCTGCGCGTCGATGGCCAGCAGCCACCACCGGTGCGGCAGCTGGATCGCGAAGTACGACCGGTTCTGGCAGGTGCGCCACCCACCCACGCTGGCCCCGGCCCGGGCGAAGATCCGCAGGAACGCCGTCAGCCCGTCGTACCAGTCGTGGTTGCCGGGCAGCGCGTACATCGTGGGCCGCCTCCCGGTCGGGGGCGGGATCGGCATCGCGGCCTCGTACGGTCCCTTGAACCGGTCCTCGTACTGCTGACCGCTGGCCGTCGGATAGACCTGGTCGCCGCCCATCACCAGCGCCTGCCCGCGGGGCAGGACGTGGCCGTCGACCGCCAGTGTCGGCTGGGCCAGCAGGTACGCGATCGAGTAGGTCGCGTTGAACCCGTCACCCAGGTCGGCGACGTAGTCGAACCACACCTCACCGGTGTCAGCGCCGTCCGGGCGCTCGTCGAACATCCTCGGCTCGAACGCGCTCTGCAGCTCGCGCTTGTCGAGGTACGCGCCGAACAGCTCCGCGAGGACCACACGCACCGCGGTGCCGGCCAGCAGCAGCGGGCTCAGCCACGGCACCCCCCGGCGCGGCGTGAAGCCCAGCTGCTCCGGATCCATCGACGTGGGCCGCGGCTCGCCCTCGCCGGTGTCCGGGATTGACGGCTTCAGTGCCGGCTCGATGGGCCCAGGGTCGCCGGGGTGCGCAGTCAGCTCCCCGGGGGCGGGAGGAGTGTCGTCGGGGTTCACGCGCGGCACGTTACCGGTTCGCCGGCCCGTACCCGAAGGGCCGCGGCGTGTCCCGAAACCCCGCGCACGACGACCGGGGTGGTCGCGTACACTGGGCTACCGTTGCCGCCTTAGCTCAGTCGGTAGAGCGACGCACTCGTAATGCGTAGGTCGACGGTTCGAATCCGTCAGGCGGCTCAAGGAAAAGCCCTGGTCAGGGGTTACCCGGCCAGGGCCTTCGCAGTGTCATGATCGACACTAGTGGCATGATCAGTTGCTAGTCGCTGCGTTTACGTGTTCCCGGCTGCGTCCCGCCGCCAAACAGCGCCCTGCCCATCCGCGCCGCGGCGTCCTTGGCGAGGGCCGAGGTCACCTGCGTGTACTGCTGCGTCATCCGCAGATCCGAGTGTCCGAGGATCTCTTGCACCACGCGGATGTCGACGCCCAGCTCGACGAGGACCGTGCCCGCGGTGTGCCGCGCGTCGTGCACGCGGGCATCCCGCACGCCGGCGTCGGCCAGTAGCCGCTTCCACTTACCCCAGTCCTGCCGCGGTCGATCGGCGCGCCGTTCCACTGCGTGAACACCAGGTCATGATCAGTCCACATCGACCCGACCTCCAGCCGGGCCCGGTTCTGGGCCGTTCTGGCCCGGCGAGCGTGAAGAGCACGGCGAAGACCAGCACCGTGGCGAGGACGGCGTAGCCGCCGGCGCCGAGCAGGAAGAGCAGGTCGGCGAGGCTCATGTCGAAGATCCTTTCTGCGTGCCCGGGATTGGCCAGCCCGGGCCCGAGTTGCCCGCGACTTGGCGGAGGGCGTCCACCTCGGTGGTGCCACCGTTGCCGCTGGCGTCGGGTCCCCGCGTCTTAACCGCGAGGACGTAGTCCCAGACCGTCTGCCCGATCCGCCTGGCCGCCGCCAGGGCGTAGGCGTCGTCTCGGCCCGCCGCCGGTATCTGGATCATCGAATGGCTGTCCCTGATGACGAGGATCGGCCGGCCGTCCTCGCCGTTCTCGACGTTGGCGAAGAGGGACTTGGGGTCGAAGACCCAGATCTGCCGGTCGTCGTCCGTGCTCATGTGTGTCTCCCGCCGAGGTGGAATGGGGCGTGCCGGCCGGGCCTCATGGGAACGTCCGGCCGGCACTTTCCCCCTACCGGCCGGCGCGGACGCCGCCGCCAAGGGTGGCGGCCCTCCGGAGCACGCCCACGCCGGTGTGACCGACGCTACCTACTATTGCACTATTGCTCAATAGCTCACTAGCCGATCTTGCGCCGTATGGTCCGGCGTGTGATCAACCCGCGTAGCGAGCTGCCTGTGTATGTGCAGGTCGCTGCCGTGCTGCGCGCCCAGATCGCCGACGGCACCTTGGCCCCGGACCAGGAGCTGCGGTCCGAGCCGGACCTGGCACACGAGTTCGGTGTCGGCAAGGCGACGGTGCGGAAGGCGCTGTCGGTGCTCCGCGGCGAGGGGCTGATCGTGACGCGGCGCGGCTACCGTAGCCGGGTGCGCAGGCAGCCGGAGCTCACACGGATCGAGCTGCCGCCTGGCGTGGTGGCGACGGCGCGGATGCCGACGCCGGAGGAGCGCGAGCGGCTCGATGCCCCGGCCGGTGTGCCGGTCCTCGTGGTCGGCGCCGAGGTGTACCCGGCTGACCGGTACGCGCTCGTCGTGAGGAAGCGGGGGTCGGTGTGACCGCGCATCGGTGCCCTGACCTTTAACGGTGCTGCGCAATGCGTGGTCTCCCCGCCGGCAGACCGCCGACGGGGAGACCTGCGGTTAACTACTTCCTGAGCAGGTCATGCAGCTCGCGCAGGACAGCCACGATTCCGGGCAGCAGCGCCCGCGCGATGCTGCCGAGCTTCGCAACCCTCTCCCAATCGACCCGGCGACTCGGGTCGCGGCGGTCGGCACGCCGCCGATTCGCTGGGCGGGATGGGCCCGCCCGCTTGCCCAGGGGCCGCGGATTTCTGTCGCACCGCCGAGGTAACCTACGTTTTGACAAGTGGATCTCCTAACTGCGTGCAGGACAACGTGGTTTGGAGCGGCGAACGACATCCGGCGGCAACCGGGTGTCGTTCGCTTTGTGCGCTGAAATCCAACCCGATCGGTACGACAGTTTCCGGAGCGGGTCAGCGACCACGTTAGAAACGACGGGGGCGGACCTCAATTCGGGCAGTGGACGAGCCTCGGGACAACCTGTGGATTGCGGCCACCGTAGGCAGCGGTGACCTGGGGAAAACGGGTCACGGACGGCGGCATGAGCAGGGCAAACATGCTCAGCCCCTGTGGACGAAAAATAAAGGTTGGCACCAACACGCCGACAGACACCGGGCATCGTCACAGGTGGACTTGACGGGCGCGTGATCCACGATGCGCCTCGATTGTCATTGCGTCACAAAGGGGTCACTCTCCGGCTGTGGGAAACCGGAACACGTCTTTCGCGCTCGCCGGCCACAGTTGCATGATCAGTTGCGAAACGATCGCGAATAACCAAGGTCACCGACGGGCAGCGAAGGGCAAGCGTCCAGGTCAGCAGCCACGGTTACCCGCCATCATCCGCCGCTACCCTTCTCCCCGACTGACTCGTAAAGCGTAGGTCGACGGTTCGAATCCGTCAGGCGGCTCCATGCGCGGGCCCGGGCTAGGACCTTGATCACGGATCTTGACCTGGGCCTCCGTCGTTACCGGACAGGGCCAGAGCCCGTCAGCCGGCCGCTCGGCTCACCTTCTCCCAGCTGGCCCAACTACCGATGGCTCCTGCGCACCGGGCCGGTCTCCCGGGAGTACGCCGACACCGTGGTCGCGATGACCCTGCGCGCACTCAGATGACTCACGACGCTAGGGCCACCCGTGGTCGAAGATCGGGTACCGGTCGGGGTTGCGCTCCTCCGGTATGGCCGATCCGTAGAACACCGCCCCGTCCAGGCCGAGAGATTCGTCGTCCTCCCGGTCGGACTCCCACCGAGGCGCCCACTCGATCCGGAATGCATGCCTGAGCTGCGCGGCCACGGCGTACGCGACTTCGGGCACATCCGCCAGGTTGATCGTTTCGTTGCGCAGGGCGAGTTGCGCGTGCAACTCGCATGCGATGGCGTTCCGGAGGCGGGCCAGCTCCGTCGAGATCTCGTCGCTTCCGTCCGCTGTGGCCCGGTCGTTCATAACCGTCACGCTGGACCTCGGGTCGGCCCTCGTCAATCGCGCCAATCGCGCTGTTACACATCCCACAGCGGACGTCGGCCGCCGCCGTTGCCGCTGGCCGGCAGCCGGTCCTCCGGGAGCCGGCACGCGGTTCAACCTGGTGCACTGACGGGTACTTGACCGGTGCAGGCCGCGCCGCGGGCCGATCTGGGTCGTTGTGGTTGATGCGAGCCATCCGCTGACGGACCCGGTTGATCGGGAGATGCCATGATCGAGCGCGCCGCGCCGAACGCCGACTACCTCGACCGGCCCGAGGTCCGATCGCTGCTGCGCGCCCGGCCGGTCGCTACCTATCTCGGCACTCGACGGGGCTCCGTCGGGTATGTGGTCCTGGTTGTCATCGCCGCGGCCGGTGCCATCGACGCCTGGCGCTACCTGGGTCCGTGGCTCGGCGCCGCGCTCGCGCTGGTGTCGGCACACGCACTCCTCGACTGGGCGGTTTCGTGGTACCGGGTCGCCTCGTTCGCCTACGAGGACGCCCGCGGGCAAGGAGCCGACCATGGCGACGACGGCGACGAGGAGCATCCGCTGCCGTCCTGACTACTCCTTCCGGGGTGGTGGCACGCCGGAGCCAGGGGTTAAGCGCGAAGATGGTCGGCAGGTATTCTGCGGACGCGCCACCATTCGTCAAAGGCGTCGGTCGCCGTTCGCACAGGGAGTTCGGATGAGTGCCGCTGACTACCGCACGGAATCCACGCGGTTGGCGTTGACCAGGTCCACTACCAGCAGCGGCGTCATCTACCTGACGGTGGCGGGCGAGGTCGACATCGGCACCGTCAACCATTTGCGCGACCGGGTGATGCAGGTCTTCCGCGAGCCCGGGGTGACCGCACTGCTGCTCGACTTCGGTCCGCTGCGCTTCCTCGACTCCAGCGGCATCGCCACGCTGATCGCGGCTCACCGGGCGGCCCAGGAGCAGGGCGTGAGATTTGCCGTCACCAACTGCCAGGGCACCGTGCGCCACGTGCTCGAGGTCACCGGCGTCTACGAGGTGCTCGCCACGGACGGCGGCGCATAGAACGACCCCCGGGGGTTCCACGTTTGCGCGTGGACCGGCTGGACAAGGGCCGGACCCCCGGGGGTCGGGTAGCTGCTTGATATTCGCCGAGCCGCCATGCGGTGTCTCGACTACGAAGAGTCCAGAGGACGGCGACTAGCTGACAGCCACCTCACGAGTCCAGTTACTACACAACTTTGGACCACCTCCTCTCACGTGTACGGCCAAGACTAGGAGCGGTTCCG
>WNGE01001271.1_pt1 | contig 32009 bp, 31 predicted proteins | sample 5400651 | NCBI WGS metagenome assembly WNGE01 (sample SAMN13153370, study PRJNA577476) | soil metagenome | isolation source: 60 cm soil or saprolite under grassland replicate 2 | place: USA:California | collected 2016-06-15
AGCGAAATTCCTTGTCGGGTAAGTTCCGACCTGCACGAATGGCGTAACGACTTGGGCGCTGTCTCAACCACGGACTCGGCGAAATTGCATTACGAGTAAAGATGCTCGTTACCCGCGACAGGACGGAAAGACCCCGGGACCTTTACTGCAGCTTGGTGTTGAGGTTCGGCAGACGTTGCGTAGGATAGGCGGGAGACTGTGAAGCTCGGACTCTGGTTCGGGTGGAGTCAACCTTGAAATACCGCTCTTCGTGTGTTGGGCCTCTAACCCTGGTCCGTGATCCGGATCGGGGACAGCGCCTGGTGGGCAGTTTAACTGGGGCGGTTGCCTCCTAAAAGGTAACGGAGGCGCCCAAAGGTTCCCTCAGGCCGGTTGGCAATCGGCTGTCGAGTGTAAGCGCACAAGGGAGCTTGACTGCGAGACCGACGGGTCGAGCAGGTGCGAAAGCAGGGGCTAGTGATCCGACGGCACTTGGTGGTAGGGCCGTCGCTCAACGGCTAAAAGGTACCCCGGGGATAACAGGCTGATCGTTCCCAAGAGTCCACATCGACGGAACGGTTTGGCACCTCGATGTCGGCTCGTCGCATCCTGGGGCTGGAGCAGGTCCCAAGGGTCGGGCTGTTCGCCCGTTAAAGCGGTACGCGAGCTGGGTTTAGAACGTCGTGAGACAGTAGGTCTGACCGTGCTGTCTGTAAATTCGGCTAAATGCTGGAAACGCCGAGTATCCTGCGCTACTCACCATGTCGGTGACCGCTGCTAGCTTGCCGGCATGGACAGTGACAATGCGTCAGGTGCGGCCAATCAGCAGGAAAGGCTGGATGCCTACATCGCGGGCTACGTCGACGGAGAAGGTTCGTTTCACGTCGCCGTCCAGCGGAACCCCGACACGAGAGTCGGATGGCAACTCGTGCCGGAGTTCCACGTCGGCCAGAACGCCGAGCGCCATCAGGTCCTGGACCTGATCGGGAGCCGGCTGGGTTGTGGACGGATCCAGGAGAACCACCGCGGCTCCGCGGACACCTCGTTGGTGTTCGTGGTGCGCAGGCGGAGGGATCTGCTGGAGCGGGTGATCCCCTTCTTCGAGGCGCAACCCCTCCTGAGCACGAAGCAGCAGGACTTCCTGGTCTTCGCCGACATCGTTCGAGCGATGGCCCGGGGAGAGCACCTGACTCGGGAAGGGTTCCGGAGGCTCCGGGCGAGGGCCGTCTCCATGAATGGAGGTGGCAGGTATCGCCGGATCCACCGGGATGTGGGAACCAGAATCCTCAGAGACCATACGCCGAACACCGCGACACATCTCGATGCCCTCGAGGCGTGAGCACACGCGGTGAAGATATGGTCCGACCTGCATGGCGACATGCAGAGCCAGGCAGAAATGACCTGGCCGCCGTTCGGGCAAGGGGCCCGGGCGGTGGTAACAGATTGTCGGTCCCTATCCGTCGTGGGCGTAGGAGATTTGAGGGGAGCTGCCCCTAGTACGAGAGGACCGGGGCGGACGCACCTCTGGTGTGCCAGTTGTCGCGCCAGCGGCACGGCTGGTTAGCCACGTGCGGCAGGGATAAGCGCTGAAAGCATCTAAGTGCGAAGCTCGCCCCAAGATGAGATCTCCCACTGGGTCAACCAGGTAAGGCCCCTCGGAGACTACGAGGTTGATAGGCCGGAGGTGTAAGCACGGCAACGTGTTGAGCCGACCGGTACTAATAGGCCGAGGACTTGACTTCGATGCTCGCGCTCGCTATCGAGTTCATCAGGCGCTCGCCTGAGGACGCTCGCACCACCGGACAGATGTCCGCCGACCACGGACACGCGCGCCGACACGGCGCCGCGAACAAGGCGGCGGAACCACCGTTTCGGTGGCCATAGCGGAGGGGAGACACCCGGTCCCATTCCGAACCCGGAAGTTAAGCCCTCCAGCGCCGATGGTACTGCCCTGGAGACGGGGTGGGAGAGTAGGTCGCCGCCGAGACTCTTCGCACAGAGAGCCGCCCTCCGAGGCGGCTCTCGGCGTTCCCGGGGTCTGCGCGAAGCCGCCGTGACCACGGCGGCGTCTCGGCGGACGTCGGCCCCGGCGGAAGGCCGTACGCGGATCGCCGGCGCCGTCTCGGTGACACGTGGGTGCGGCGGAAACCGTGCTCCGGTCGACGTGGCCGTGGCGGTTACGCTAGGTCACCCATGCCCAAGGCATTCCACCCCCGACACGGCCGGCCCTCGCGGGGGTCCCAGCGCCGCGGCGCGCCGCTGCCCCGCGACGTCGTCGACGACGTCCGCCAGACGGCGCGCCCGGCGCAGGCGCAGGAGGCGCTCGGCCATCTCGAGCGGGCCGTGGAGCTCCTGGGGAGGGGCGACGCCGGGCAGGCGGTGAAGGAGGCGCGGAAGGCCAAGGACGCCGCGCCGCGCTCGGGGGCGGCGCGGGAGGTGCTCGCCCTCGCCCATTACGCAGCCGAGAGCTGGCGCGAGGCCCTCCGTGAGATGCAGGCCTACCGCCGGATGACCGGGCGGGAGGACGAGAACCACATCATCGCCGACTCCTACCGGGCCCTCGGCACGCCCGACAAGGCGGTCCCCCTGGCCGAGGCGGCGCTGCGCGCGCCGATCCCGGCCGATGCCAAGGCGGAGGCCGGGATCGTGGGGGCCTCGGCGCTGGCGGACATGGGCCGCTACGACGAGGCGCTGGCCCTGCTCCGCCGGCTGCCGAACCGGGCGGACGTCGGGCGTGCCCAGGACCTCCGCGTCTGGTACGTGACCGGCGACATCCTGGCCCGGGCCGGCCGGCGAGAGGATGCCGCGCGCGAGTTCCGGCGGATCACCCGGCACGATCCGACGGCCTTCGACGCGGCCGAGCGGCTGGCGCAGCTCGGCTGAAGCGAGTGCCGGGGGCGGCCGCGAGTCAGCCGGCCGCCGCCGCTGGGTCTCGCCCCTCCCGCTCGAAGCGCTTCGTCCAGTACCGCAAGAGGCCGGCCGCGTTCGTCCTCGTGCTGGAGAGGAGCTCGTAGCGCTCACGGCCCTCCGCGGACACGCCGGCCTCGTCGAACTCGGGGGCCGTCTTCGCCGCGAGGATCTCGGCGATCCGATCGAGGTCGTCGGTCTCCTCCATGGCGCCGCGGACGATGCCGGCCCACGCGCGGATGCGATCGGTCGCGATCCCGCACAGCTCGTCGACCTCACGCACGGGCCCGAAGTGGCTGAACATCAGCGTGCTCTCGGCCCGGGCCCGGATGCGCTCGATGCTGTCCACCGCGAGCTCGACGTCGACGTCGGGCGGTGGCGTGGCCGGACGGAGGACCCGCACGTCGGGGAAGTGGATCCCGAGCGCGTCTCCCGTGAACAGCGCCCCGCTCTCGCCGTCCACCAGGCTCACGTGGTGCGAGGCGTGCCCCGGCGTGTACATCACGTCGAGCACTCGGTCGCCCAGATCGATCGCGTCGCCCTCGTTCACCGTCCGGATGCGGCCGGGGTCGATCGGCTGCATCGGGCCGAACATCTCGGCCAGCCGGTCCTCGCCGCCGTAGACCTGGGCGGCGCTCGCCCAGAGCCGCGAGGGGTCGGCCAGGTGCCTGCCCCCCCGTTCGTGCACCCACACCGTCGCCGAGGGGAACCGCTCCGCGATCGTCCCGGCGCCTCCGGCGTGGTCGAGGTGGATGTGCGTCACCACGATATGGGCGAGGTCCTGCGGGCCGAGGCCGATGCTCGCCAGCGCGTCGGTGACGGCGTCGGCGGAGGTGGTAGGTCCGGTCTCGACGATGGCCGGTTCCCGCGCGTGAACGAGATACGCCGACGTGACTCGGTACCGCCCGGTCATCCTGGTGTCCACGGCGGTGAGCCGCGCGCCGGCTTCGAACGTCTCGTCCAAGGGGGACCGAGTCTATCCGCGGCCGGGCCCCGTCGAGACCGCTCGGGTGGCCCCCGCTGCCTGGCCTCCTTCTCGAGAGTTCGTGTCGGTGCCTCGTTGTAGCGTCATCCACGAAAGGGGGGAGCGACATGGTTGCGGTCAACGTCGTCGTGCTCGCCGGCACGGTCGCTGTGGATCCGTTGGAGAAGGAGCTGCCGTCCGGCGACAGGGTGACCGAGATCAAGCTGTCCGTGCCGGAGACCGGAAGACGCTCTCTCCCCCTCCCGGTCTCGGCCAGGCACGGCAAGGCCATCACGAGGAGGCAGCTCGGCCTCATCGGCAAGGGCGACGACCTGCTCGTGCACGGCCAGCTGGTCCGCCGGTTCTACCGGAACGGCGCGGGAGCTCGAACGGTGATGGAGGTGGTGGCCACCGGCATCAAGAAGCTGGAACGCGAGGAAACCGAATAAGGGGGACAGGACCTGCCCCGGAGGGGCGAGACGCCTCACACCGGCGAGGGGCGATCGCGAGCCATCGTCGGTGTTTGGCGAACGGGCGATCGCCGCGCGACCACAGTGTCCGCTGGGAGGTCCGCTGGAATGCCCGCTGGGAGATCGCTCCGCACTCCCGACCAAAGGCACTCCGGCGGACGTGGTTGTATGGACAGCCGGCGACCGAAGGAGTCCCGCCATGCGACGAAGAATCGTCCATCGAACCAGTCCAGCGCAGCCACGTGACTCCCGTGCGGGCCAGAAGCGCCAGGGGCCGGCCCCGCCGCCTCCGCCCCCGTGGCGGCACTGGCTCCTGTACATCGGCATCGCAGCCACGATCCTCCTGTTCTTCCTGCCGATCGGGCGCAGCTCGAGCGAGCTGACCTACACGCAGTTCGTGAACGACGTGACGGCGAACAGGGTCAAGACGGCGACCATCGACTCGAACGGCGGTGTCTCCGGCACCCTCATCGACGGCAAGGGCTACTCGACGCAGATCCCCGTGGCCCTGCAGGACACGAACCTGCCCAGGCTCCTTCAGGCACATGACGTCCAGATCACCGGGGAGGGGCCGGCCTCCTCGACCCTCCTGACGATCGTGGGGAACCTCCTGCCGTTCATCCTGCTGTTCGGCGTGTTCTGGTACATGGGCCGGCGCGCCCAGCGCCAGGCCGGAGGAGGAGGCATCCTGGGCCTGGGTGGCCTGACCGGCTCCAGGGCGAAGCTGTACGACGAGGAGCGTCCCGAGGCGACCTTCGCCGACATCGCGGGCTACGAGGGCGCCAAGCAGGAGATCAACGAGGTCGTCGACTTCCTCAAGCTGCCCGAGCGCTACGTGAAGATCGGAGCCCGGGGCCCCCGGGGCGTGCTCATGGTGGGACCGCCGGGCACGGGCAAGACGCTGATGGCCCGGGCCGTTGCCGGGGAGGCCAGCGTCCCGTTCTTCTCGGTCACCGGCTCGAGCTTCGTCGAGCTCTTCGTCGGCCTCGGCGCATCCCGCGTCCGTGACCTCTTCGGGGACGCCCGCAAGCGCGCGCCGTCGATCGTCTTCATCGACGAGATCGACGCCATCGGCCAGCGGCGCGGGGCCGGGGCGATCTCGAACGACGAGCGAGAGCAGACCCTCAACCAGCTGCTTGCCGAGATGGACGGGTTCGATCCGGCCACGGGCGTAGTGGTCATCGCCGCCACCAACCGGCCGGAGATCCTCGACCCGGCGCTGCTCCGGCCGGGCCGGTTCGACCGCCAGGTCGAGATTCCCCTTCCGAACCTCCGGGAGCGTTCGGCGATCCTGGCCATCCACGCGAAAGGGAAGAAGCTCGGACCGGATGTCGACCTCGAGGCCGTCGCTCGCGGCACGCCGGGGTTCTCCGGTGCCGACCTGGCCAACCTGGTAAACGAGGCCGCCATCGTGGCGGTGCGGGCCCGCGGGGAAGTGGTCTCGGCCCGCGACTTCGCCGACGCCCGCGACCGCCTCCTCCTCGGCAGGCGCGAGGCGACGAACGCACTGCTGCCGGACGAGAAGCGGGCGGTCGCGGTCCACGAGTCAGGCCACGCCCTCGTGGCCGCGTACTCCGAGCACGCCGACCCGGTGGCGAAGGTCTCGATCCTCCCGGCCGGGCAGGCCCTCGGCGTGACGGAGCAGCTCCCCGTCGACGAGCGCCACCTGTATCCGGAGAGCTACCTGCTCGACTCGCTCGCGATCCGGATGGGCGGGCGGGCCGCCGAGAGCCTGGTCCTCGGCGAGGTCTCGAGCGGCGCGGCGAACGACCTGGCGGGCGCGACCCAGCTCGCAATCCGGATGGTGCGGGAGTTCGGGATGAGTACGCGTCTCGGACCGGTCGGGTTCGGGGACGGAGGACCGGCGTACCTCGGGAGGCAGGAGATCCGCTCCAGGGACTACGCGGAGGCCACCCAGGCCCTGATCGACGAGGAGGTCGCCACCCTGCTCAAGCAGGCGGACGAGCGGGCGGCTGGCATCCTCGAGGAGCACCGCGCCGTCCTCGACCGGCTGGCCGACCTCCTCGTCGAGCGCGAGATGATCGACGGAGAAGATGTGTACAAGCTGGCCGGTCTTCCACTGCCGGCCGGCGCGGGGGAGGCCATCGCGCCCACGCCTGCGGCCGTGGCCGCCGAGCGGCTCCGGGGAGTCCCGGGGGGCCCCGCGCCGAAGGGCTGAGCGCCGGTCGTCAGGCCAGGGGGCGGATGACCATCCCGGTGCGGGGCTTGGGCCAGAAATAGGTCGACTTCTGCGGCAGCGTGCCGCCGTTCTCGATCACCGCCCGGATGCGATCGACGTGGGTCGGCGGGAGGAAGAACGCCGCGGGAGCCTCGCCGAGCCGGACGGCCTCCTCCGCCGCCGCGGCGTCGGGCTGGAATCGAAGGGCGGCCTTGCCCAGGACCTGCTCGTGCAGCGCGCACACGGTCGGGGGCCGGCCCCGCAGCTGCGCGACCCGATGCACCAGCTCGTCGCCCTCACGCGCGGCGGAGCCGTACATGAGCTGGTCGTCGTCGACGGCGGCGAGCACCTCGGCGAGGTCCCGAACCCGGTGCCCTGCCGCCGGTGGGCCTCCACGGAGCATCACCCGATGGATCGGCAGAACCGGGGGATCCTCCGTCGAGGCGTCCACCAGGAGCATCATCATCCGGTCCCACGGCCCGGGCCCGACCTCCGCGCGCATCCGCTCCCGGAAGGCGAGAGCTACGGCGTACCGATGGTGCCCGTCCGCGATCAGCAGGCGCTCGCCCCCGAGCACCTGCCCGATGTCCGGCCGGCGCGCCGGGTCACCGGGGGAGCTCGCCGAACTGCCGGCCGTGCTCGACGCGCCGCTGGCCGTGCTCGACGCTCCGCCGGGAGCGTTCGCCCCCGTCCACCCGGCCGGGACGATCCACATCCGGTGCTCGACGCCCTGCTCGTCGGAGACGTGGACGTCCGCGTCCCGTGCCGACGCGGCCCGCTCGAAGGCCGCCCCGACCCCGGGCTGGGGCCCTCGAAGCAACGCGTAGACCGGGGACAGATTCGCCCGGACCGAGCGCAGCAGCCGCATGCGGTCCTCGATCGGACCGGGGAGCGTCGCCTCGTGAGGCACGATCCCGCCGCCGAGCTGCTCGATCTCGACCTCACCGACGACCCCTCGGACCCGCCGGCTCTCCCCCTGGAACGTGAACCGCATCTCGTACAGGAACCAGGACGGCTCTGCCGTCGCTCGCAGAGCCCTCTGGTCGCGCCAGGCTCGGAGCAGGTCGGCCGCCCTCGTATACTTGTCGTGCAGGTCATCGTCCCCGGGCTCGTCGCGGCCGAGGATGAGCCGCACCACGTTGTGGGGGCTCGCGGAGTGCAATCGGCGCTCGTGCTCGGCGCTGATGGAGTCGTACGGAGGCGCGGTGACCGGCCCCAGCGGCCCCACAACGGATTCGTCGAACACGAGGCCGATGAACGGTGAGACCCGAGGCATCCCGACTGTATAGCACCCCCCCAAGCGCCGAGTCGGCCTACGAGCTGTTCGCGCGGGGCAGTCGCTTCCTCCAGGAGGGACATCCACATCAGGCCGCCATGCTGCTCTCGCGCGCACGGCTCATGGAGCCCGAGAAGGCATCCATCCGCGAGGCCCTGGCTCGCGCGCTGTTCATGAGCGGACGCACGGCCTGGGCCCGCCGGGAGTTCGCCAAGACGATCGCGATCGATCCCGTGAACGACTACGCGCATTTCGGGCTGGCCCTGGCCTGCGAGCGGACCGGGCAGCGGACCCGGGCCATCGCCCACCTCAAGCTCGCCATCGCCATGCGTCCGGGCATTCGCCACTACGAGCGGGCGCTGGCCAGGCTGGGCGGGTGAACGCCGCTCCCGACGGAATCGGCTCGGCGGTGCCGGCGCTGGTCGAGCAATACGACACGGTGTTGTTCGACCTCGACGGCGTGTTGTACCGGGGCCCGGACTCCGTGTCCGGCGCCGCCGAGACCGTGGCGGGCCTGCGGGCGCGAGGCATCCGGCTCGCCTTCGTGACGAACAACTCCAGCCGAACCCCCGAGCAGGTCGCCGCCAAGCTCGCCGGCCATGGGGTCGACGCCGACGCCGACGAGGTGGTCACGTCCGCGATGGCCACCGCCGACCTCCTCCGTGCCCGGGGCGGGTCCACAGCGTACGTGATCGGGGAGACGGGCATCCGCGAGGCCCTGCGACTGGCGGGGTTCGAGGTGCTGGCCGACCACGCCGATCGGGCGGACTACGTCGTGGTCGGCGTGGACTCGGCGGCCACGTACGATCGCCTGCGGACCGCCGCGCTGCTGGTCCAGCGTGGTGCCGCGTTGGTCGCGACGAACGCCGATGCCTCCTACCCGGCGCCGGATGGGCTGTGGCCCGGTGCGGGGGCGCTGCTCGCTGTGATCACCACGACCACGGGGCGTCCCCCCGACGCCGTCGTCGGGAAGCCGCATCCGCCCCTCCTGCGCAGCGCCCTCGAGCGGGCCGGCGGCTCCCGGCCCCTGGTGGTGGGGGATCGGCTGGACACCGACGTCTCCGGGGCGGCCGCGGTGGGGTGGGACTCCCTGCTGGTCCTGACCGGCGTGTCGACGGTACGCGACCTGCTGCCCGCCACCGATCTCCCGACCTTCCTGGCGGACGACCTGGGTGCCCTGCTTTGGCCCGGGGCTCACGTGCGTCCGGCCCTGCCCGAGGACGCATCGGCCATCGAGGCGCTCCTCGCGGACGCCGGGCTGCAGACGGACGCAGTCGCTGATCGCGTCCCGGAAACTCTGGTCGCCGAGCTCCCGCGGGGCGGCGTCGTGGCAACCGTTTCCCTCGAGCTGTTCGGCCAGGGCGGCGATCGCTCGGACGGGGGAGCCCCGGGCATCGCACATCTCCGTTCTCTCGCTGTGGCGCCGGATCTCCGGAGCGGCCGGCTCGGCTCCCTGCTCACCGCCCGAGCCGTTCGCCTCGCCCTCCACCGCGGGGCCTCCGCCGTCTACGCGGTCACGGAGAGCGCGGCGCGGTTCTTCGAGCGGCTCGGCTTCGAGCCGACCGGCCCGCGCGATTCACTTCCCGAGGTCATCCGGGCCACGCCGATGGTCGCCACGACGTGCTCGTCGTCCTCCACCGCGTTCCGGTGGGAGCCCCCGAGCAGCTCGCCGACCCGGCCCGCGTGACGCGACGAACGCCTAGGGAAACAGGCCCTCGTTCCGGCTTCCCCGGATGCGTTCCTTGGGGAAGAACAGCAATGCCAGGATCAGGCCCGCGGCGAACCCTCCGATGTGCGCGAAGTACGCCACGCCGCCGTTCAGGTGGTTGGCCACCGTCGTGACGCCGCTGAAGAACTGGAGCACGAACCAGAACCCCAGCACCACGATCGCCGGCAGCGGGAGGAGCGTGAAGATGAACACGATCGGAACCAGCGAGTACACCCGCCGCCGGGGGAACATCACCAGATAGGCGCCGAGGACCCCCGCGATCGCACCCGAGGCGCCGAGGTTCGGGATGGGGGAGCTGGGGTCGACCAGGATCTGCGCGGCCGAGGCGACGACCCCGCAGAACAGGTAGAAGAGCAGGTAGGGGATCCGGCCGATCTTGTCCTCGACGTTGTTCCCGAACACCCACAGGAACAGCATGTTCCCCCCGATGTGCAGCCACCCCCCGTGGAGGAACATCGCCACGAACACCGACTGCCACCAGCTCTTGTCCGGGCATCCGTGGAAGTCGGGCGCCGCCCGGTCCCGGAGGCGCCCCTGCAGCAGTAGCTGAAGGTCGCGCCCCCTGATTCCGAGCTCGGCCCGGTCGATCGAGCGCACCGCCGCCGGTCCACCCTCCGCGAGGTTCGTCTGGTGCGTGACCTCGTAGGGAATCTCCGCATGGCAGAACGCGAACAGCTCCTGGTCCTCCTGTGAGGACCACGGCCGCTGCCAGAGCAGGAACACGAGGAAGTTCGCGGCGATGATCGCGAGCGTGACGTAGGCGCGCCGGCTGGTCGGGTTGTCGTCCCGGATCGGGATCAGCATCGGCCGACCCTACTCCAGCGATCCCTCCGCCCGCCGCCCGTCGCGCGCCCCCGACCCTCGGCCCGCCCGCTCCCCGGCTGAGACCCTTCCGTTGCCTGCCTCGGCGTGGCGGTGGCGCCCCGCTCCCTCCTCCACGCGCGGCGGACGGCGCCGCGATCCGTTGCGCCGCTCGGACGGCCCCAGGCGACGTTCGGCGAACTCCCGAACCAGTGCGGTGAACCGCTCGTGCCGCTCGAGGAACAGGGCATGGCCCGCGCCGGGGAACTCCTCGATGCGCGCCCCCGGGATGAGCGGGCCGAAGGCCCGCACCTCCCCCGCGCTGACCAACCGGTCCCGGGTGCCGATCACCAGCACCGACGGCGTGCGAAGCTCCTGGAGCCGCGGGCGGAGGTCGAAGCCCGTCATGGCCCGGAACGTGTCCGCCCGCACGGCAGGTGGGACCGATGCCGCCATGTCCCGCACGAACCGCACCTGGGCGGGATCGGCGCCGGCCCCGAACCCGGTCCGGACCAGCCGGAGGCTCGCCGCCGTGGGGTCGGTCCCGCCGGCCTCCCGCGCGAAGTACCGGTCCACCACGCCGTTCTCCACCGCGAGTTGCATGGCCTGGCCGAGGATCCGCGCCTGGATCGACGCGCCCGGCCACCGGCCTGCCGCGCTGTGCGCGAAGTGGACCAGCGGGGTGGCCGCCAGCACGGCGCCCCGGACCCTGCGCCTGGCCGTCTCCGAGTGCCGGAGCAGGTAGCCGATCGCCAGGACGCCGCCCAGGCTGTGCCCGACCAGGACGAGTGGTTCGGGCTCCGGGATCGAGTCGATCACGCGGGCCAGCGCGTCGACCGCGACGTCGATGATCAGGTGGTCGCGGGCCACCGCGGTCGAGTGCCCGTGGCCCGGGAGGTCCCAAGTGACCAGGCGGTGCGCTCCGCCCGCGAGGTCGCGCTTCTGGTAGTTCCAGATGGCCTCCGTCACGCACCACCCGTGGGTGAACACGATGGTCCCGCCCCCCGCCGCGCCGTCGCCCGCGACGAACCGCTCCGTGTAGATCCGCGAGGACCGTGGACCCCGGATCATCTCGGGATGTCCGCGGGCCGACCCCAGGAGCTCGTCGCCGGGGGGCAGGACGTATCCGACGCCTCGATCGCCGCGACGCACGAGCACCTTGCCGGACGCATAGCCGGCCAGGGCGCCCGCGGATCCCAGGAGCAGCCGACGGACCCGTCTTACCGGCTACATCAGCCTCCGCAGGGCCAGCAGGTCGGAGACGCTCGCCTGGACCCGGACGTGTCCCGCCAGGTAGGAGGAGAACAGCGGCTTGGTCCCGTCGATCAGCGCGACGAGGTCGTCGCTGTCCGCGGTGATCCGGATGTCCGGCCGCTGGGCCTGTCCGCTGTGCAGCCCGTCCATCCGCCCGCCGGCCAGCTCGCTCCAGAACGACCGGTCGAGGTCCGGGACGTCGATCTGGATGACCCGGGGACCCGCCAGGGTCCGTCCCAGGTCATCGTGCACCTTCGGGTCGGCTTCCCCCAGGCGGTGGACGAGTTGTCGCAGCTTCGTCTCGACCTGTTTCACGCTGGCCACGATCGATCCTTCTGTCCGCGGGGAAGCGCTGCGCTGCCGCCTGCATGGCCGCCCGTCGGGGGAGGCTCCGGCGCGCCGCGCCGGGCCAACGAGCGCGCCGAGTATAGCGGGCCCGGGGGCCGGGGTATCCTTCGGCTACGAGAGCGGGTGCGTTCCGCACACGAGCGCCGAGGTTGCGGGAGACCGCCGAGCGAAGGAGGTCGGTCATGGCCGTTGACGTCCGCAAGTACACGGCCGATGCGCGGAGGTACGTCGAGGCGGCCCTGGGGAACCTGACCCCCTCGGGTGCCCGGGACATGGCTCGGTCGATGGTCGAGCAGGCCCAGGGCTTCGCCGCCGGGCAGAGCCCCGGGGCGGTGGCGGGCCAGGTCGCCGGGCAGGTCCGCGAGCTTGCCCAGCAGCTCATGGAGTGGTCCCAGCAGAGCCGCGAGCGGGTCATGGAGCTCGTCCAGGGAGAGGTCCGCAAGCAGCTGAAGGCGGTCGGCATCGCCACCCGGGACGACGTCGATGCCCTCCGCAAGCGCGTCCGGGACCTCGAGAGGGGTGGCGCCTCGCCTCCCGCCAAGCGGACCACCGCGAGGAAGAGCTCCGCCAAGCGGTCGACGACGAAGCGATCCGGGTCCTCGGCGAAGTCGCCGAAGTCGACCAGGAAGTCGCCGGCGAAGTCGGCCGCGAAGCGCTCCACCACCGGAAGCTAGTTGCGGCGCCGGCTGGACAGCGAACTGGTCCGGCGGGGGCTGGCCGGGTCCCGGGCGGAGGCCCAGGCCGCCGTGGAAGCCGGCCTGGTCATGGTGGGGGGTCGTCCCGCGGGCAAGCCGTCCACGCTCGTCGCCTCCTCGGAGCCGGTGGCGGTCGCCGGCCCGGCCCGGCGGTTCGTCAGCCGCGGCGGCGAGAAGCTCGAGGCCGCGATCGAGCGGTTCGGCATCGACCCGTCCGGGCTCGACTGCCTCGACGCGGGCGCCTCGACCGGCGGCTTCACCGACTGCCTCCTCCGGCACGGCGCCGCCCGGGTGGTCGCCGTCGACGTCGGGTACGGGCAGCTCGCGTGGGCGCTTCGGAAGGACCCGCGCGTGGTGGTCATGGAACGGACCAACGTACGGAACCTCGGTCCCGGGGACCTCCCGTTCGCGCCGGCGCTGGTGGTTGCGGACCTGTCGTTCATCCCGCTGGCGCTGGCCATCCCGTCCCTGACCGGCGTGGCGACTCCGGGGGCGGCGTTCGTGGTCCTGGTGAAGCCGCAGTTCGAGGTGGGGCCGGAGCGGGTCGGACGGGGCGGGGTGGTCCGGGATCCGGACTCCTGGCGGCTGGCGCTGGACAGCGTGGCCGGGGCGTTCGCCGACAGGGGCCTCCGCCCGACGGCGGCCATGGCCTCGCCGGTGCTGGGTCCGGCGGGCAACGTGGAATTCCTGATGCTGGCCGGGGGTCAGGTCGTCCCCGAAGGGGCGACGACGGGGCTCGACGTCGACGCGGTGATCGCCGAGGGGGCCGCCGCGCGCGGCCGGTCGGGGAGCGACGGATGACCGCGGTCGGGCTGGTGGTGCACGCCGGCCGGGCCTCCGCGGTTCGCACCGCGCGGGAGCTGATCCAGTGGCTGGCCGGCCGGGAGGTCGAGGTCCGGCTGCTCGACGACGACCCGGTACACACAACGTCGTCCGGCCGGGGAGTGGCGGACCTGGCGGACGAGGCCGGGGCCCGCCTGGTCGCGCCGGACGAGTTCGCCGCGGGCCTGGATCTGGTGGTGTCCGTGGGCGGGGACGGCACGTTCCTCCGGGCGGCGCATCACGCCGTGGAGGTGGACCGCCCCGTGGTGGGCGTGAACGTCGGTCGGCTGGGATTCCTCACCGCGGTCGACCCCGACCAGGCGCGCGAGGTCATCGAGGGTGCCCTCGAGGGCCGGGCGGTGGTCGAGGAGCGTCAGGGCGTCGTGGCGGAGGCGCTGGGCGGCACAGACTGGACCGAGCCCCGGTGGGGCCTCAACGAGGTCATGGTGGAGAAGGCCGCGCGCCATCGCGTGATCCGGGTCGCGGTGTATCTGGCTGGCGAGTACGTCACGACGTTCTCCGGCGACGGGGTGATCGTTGCCACCGCGACGGGCTCGACCGCCTACTCGTTCTCGGCCCGGGGCCCGATCGTGTCGCCCCGAGTGGATTGCCTGGTGGTCACCCCGATCGCGGCGCACATGGTGTTCGACAGGTCGTTCGTGATCGGGATCGACGAGGACGTCACGGTCGAGGTCCGCGCCCCCGAGGCGGGCGTCCTGTCCGCAGACGGGAAGGAGAGCCTCCCGCTGCCGGTCGGGGCCCGCGTCCGGGTGCGGGGCTCCGACGGGAAGGCCAAGGTCGTGCGGCCTCCGGGGTCGGAGAGCTTCTATCGCCACGTTCGGGACCGGTTCTCGCTGCCGGACGGCACCGCGATGGACGCCGACGTCGAGGACATGCCGCCCACCGCGGAATAGGCGCGGGCCCGAGGACGGGGCCGCCGGAACTGTCGGACCCCCCGGGTAGGATCCCGGCGTGCTGCTCGAGCTCCACATCGCCGGGCTGGGCGTGATCGAGGACCTCGACCTGGAGCTTCACCCCGGCCTGAACGTGCTCACCGGCGAGACGGGGGCCGGCAAGACCATGGTCACCGTCGGGCTGGCGCTGGCGCTCGGCGGCCGGGGGTCTGCCTCGCTCGTGCGGGAGGGCGCCGCGCGGACACGGGTGGAAGCCCGGTTCCGGGCCCCGGGCACCCCGGCCACGGCCGAATGGGCCGAGGACGGCGAGCTCGTCCTCGCCCGGACCATCGGCGCGGACGGGAAGGGCTCCGCCCGGATCTGCGGCCAGATCGCACCGGCCTCGGCGCTGGCGGGGCTCGCACCGGACCTGGTGGAGGTCCACGGACAGCACCAGGCGCAGCGCCTCTTGTCGTCCGGCGTGCAGACCGGGTTCCTCGACCGGTTCGCCGGTGCGGAGCACGCGGCCGCCGTCGAAGGGCACCGCGAGACCTTCGAGCGCCTCCGGCAGGCCCAGGCCCGGCTCGACGAGCTGGACCGCGAGGAGCGCGAGCGGGAACGCGAGAAGGACCTGCTCGGGTACCAGGCCAGGGAGATCGAGACCGCGGGCGTGGCGCCCGGCGAGCGGGAGTCGCTCGAGGTCGAGGATTCGCGGCTGGCCAACGCGGAGCGGCTGATGGAGCGGGCCGCCCAGGCCGAGCAGGGACTGTCGGCCGACGGCGGCGCGGCCGACGGGCTGGCGGCGTCCGCGGCCGCGCTCCGCGATGCGGCGGGGCTCGACCCGGAGGCGCGGGAGCTGGCCGGCAGGCTCGCGGGCGTCGCCGAGGAGGCCGGGGAGCTGGCCCGCGACCTCCGGGAATGGCGGGAACGCCTCCGGGCAGATCCCGGGCGCCTCGACGAGGTCCGCGAGCGCCTCCACGCGCTGGGTCAGCTCGAACGGAAGTACGGCGAGGGGGCGGAGGGCGTCCTGGCCTACCTGGAAGGGGTCCGGCGGCGGCTGGCGGAGCTGGAGGGTGCCGGCGCCGAGCGCGAGGAGCTGTCCGCCGAGGTCGCGCGGTTGCGCGAGCTGGCCGCCGGGTTGGCGCGGACCGTGACCGGGGGGCGCGGCGAGGCGGCGCCGAGGCTGGGCGAGGCCATCGAACGCGAGGTGCGGGACCTCGGCATGCCGGGTGCGTCGGTGCAGGTGGCCCTTCGGGCGTCACCCGAGCCCACCGCGCTCGGCGCCGAGCCGGCCGAGCTCCTGCTGTCCGGCGGGCCGGGCCAGTCCCCGCTCCCGGTCGCCAAGGCCGCCTCGGGCGGCGAGCTGTCCCGGACCATGCTGGCCTGCCGCAGCGTCCTGGCGGACCTGGACTCGGTTCCCACCATCGTCTTCGACGAGGTCGACGCAGGCATCGGTGGCCGGGCCGGCCTCGCGGTCGGCCGGCGGCTGGCGCGGCTGGCGGCCGAGCGGCAGGTCCTGGTCGTCACGCACCTCCCGCAGATCGCGTCGTTCGCCGACCGCCACATCCGGGTCACGAAGGAGGGCGGCACGGCGGCGATCGAGGTGCTCGGCGACGACGAGCGGGTGGCCGAGATCTCCCGCATGCTCTCCGGCCTCCCCGAGAGCGAGGCCGCGGCCTCGCACGCGGAGGAGCTGCTGGCCCAGGCTGCCTCCGAGCGCTGAGCCCGCTCCGAGCGCCGAGCCCGAGCGCCGAGCCCGAGCGCCGACCTCCTGAGCCCCGCCGAGCCCGGGCCGGTCCGCTACCCTGTGGCTTGCCCGGCCGCACGCAGCGACGCCGCCACGCGAGCGGGGTCCCGCCGGCCCGGGCCCGGATCGAAAGGGGGCTCCCCCCACGGCCGTATCGAGGACCCGCAACCTGCTCCGGCTCCGGTCCCGCCGCCCGCGCCCCGCGGCGGGCGTGGCGCGGGTGGACCGCCGGACCAAGGCGCTGCTCCGCCGGATCCGGCCCGGCGAGATCGCGGTGATCGACCACGAGGACCTCGACCGGCTGTCGGCCGAGGGCCTGATGGCCGCCGGCGTGGCCGGCGTGGTGAACGCGGCCAGGTCCATCTCCGGCAGGTACCCGAACCTCGGGCCGCGCATCCTCACGGGTGCCGGCATCCCGCTGGTCGACTCGGTCGGCCCGCTGCTCATGCAGAAGGTCCGAGAGGGCGAACCCATCCGCCTGGAGGGCGATCGGATCTATGCGGGGACCCGTCTGGTCGGCGTGGGGATCCTGCAGAGCGAGGATTCCGTCGCCGAGGCGATGGAGGACGCCCGGGTCCGCCTGGCCGAGCAGTTCGAGTCCTTCGCCCGGAACACGCTCGAGTTCATGCAGCACGAGCGCGACCTGCTGTTCGGCGGGTCCGGCCTGCCGGAGCTGGTCCACGAGCTCGCCCGCCGTCCCGTCCTGGTCGTGGTGCGGGGGTCCCGCCATCGCGAGGACCTGGCCGCGCTCCGGCCGTACATCCGAGACGTCCGTCCCCTGCTGATCGGCGTGGACGGGGGGGCCGACGCCCTGGTCGACGCCGGCTACCACCCGGACCTCATCGTGGGCGACATGGACAGCGTGTCGGAGGACGTCCTCCGCCAGGCCGTCCGGCATCGCCGGTTCCTCCGCCGCCGGCAGCCCACCGAGGTCATCGTGCACGCGTACCCGGGCGGCCGGGCCCCGGGCCGGGAGCGGCTCGACGCCCTGGACATCCCGTACAAGGTCATGGAGAGCACGGGAACCAGCGAGGACATGGCGTTCCTGCTGGCGCACGGCAAGGGCGCCGACCTCATCGTGGCCGTCGGGACCCACGGGAACCTCCGCGAGTTCCTGGACAAGGGCCGCATGGGCATGGCCTCCACCTTCCTGGTCCGCCTCCGCGTCGGCGAGATCCTCATGGACGCGAAGGGGGTGTCGCGGCTGTACACCGGCCGGGTCCGCGGCCGCGACGTCGCCATGCTCGTGGGTGCGGCTCTGTTCGCCATGATCGTCCTGGCTCTCGCCTCGCAGTCGTTCCGGCTGTTCCTCCATCAGCTGCTCGACCAGCTCGGGAGGATCTTCTGAGCCCCGCCGCTGCAGGAGGAGGAGCCTCGTGATCTCGTTCCGCTACCACCTCGTCACGATCGTCGCGCTGTTCCTGGCGCTCGCCCTCGGCGTCCTCGCCGGCACGACCGTCATCCGCAGCGGCCTGGTCAAGACGCTGCGGCAGAACAACGACAAGACCGAGCAGCTGCTCGCCGACTCCCGGAAGCAGGTCGACGAGCTCACCGGGTTCCAGGACGGAGCACTCCCGTGGCTCACGGCCGACCGGCTGGCCGGCGAGAGCGTGGTCGTCATCTCCTCGGACGGGGCCGACCCGTCCGGCCCCCGGAACGCGAGCCAAGTCCTGACGGCAGCGGGGGCGGACCTGGTCGTCTCCCTCACGATCACCCCCCTGATCAACGCCCCCACCCCCCAGACCAGGAACACCCTCGCCGACGCCCTGGGGGAGTCGCGGGACACGCCGGCGTCGACGCTCACATCCGACGCCGCGACCCGCCTGGCCGAACGGCTTGCCGAGGGCCCGCCGCCGTCGTCCTCGACCGACAATGCCGGGTCGAGCCCCGACCTCCTCGTCGAGCTGCTCAAGGACGGATTCATCCGGTCACAGGACGTGACCCCGACCGACGCAACGACCGTCGGTGGGTCGAACGAGCTGTTCGTGGTGTCCGCCGGCGGCCAGGGGGAGCCGACGGTGCCCATCGACACGGTGATGGAGCGGCTGGTCGTGCAGATCGTGCAGCGCGCCGGCACCGTCGCGGCCGTGCAGACCTCGGGAACGGAGCTCCACCCGTTCGTCACATCCATCCGGCAGGAGGCCGATCTCCCCACCGAGCACCTCATCACGGTGGACGACGTCGAGACCGAGGTGGGGAAGGCGGCCCTGGTCCTCGGGTTCACTCGCATGCTCGACGGGGGGTCGGGCGGCGACTACGGCACCGGCGACGGCGCCCAGGACGTCCTGCCGGCGCCGCCGGCGCCCTCGGCGGCCCCGTGACGCCGGCCCGCCGGGTGGTGGCGGTCGTGGCCGCGTGGAACGAGGAGGACCGGGTAGGGGAGACCGTCGCGGCGCTGCGGTCGATCGAGGGGATCGGCCGGGTCGTGGTGGCCGACGACGGATCCACCGACGCCACCGCCGCTGCCGCCCGGGACGCGGGGGCGTTGGTCGTTCGCTCGGAGCGGAACCGGGGGAAGAGCGCGGCGCTGGCCGCCGGCGTGGCCGCCGCCGGGGAGGCCGACGTCGTGCTCCTGGCCGACGGGGACCTCGGCGCGTCCGCGGTCGAGCTGGCGAAGGTCCTGCTGCCCGTGATCGAGGGCCGCGCCGACCTCGCGGTGGCCGCTCCGCCGCGACCGCCCGTCGGAGGCTTCGGCATGGTCCGCCGGGCGGCGTCCGCCCTGGTCCTGGCGGCGTCCGGGCATCGGACGGACGTGCCGCTTTCGGGCCAGCGCGCGGTCACCGTGGAATGCCTCCGGGCCTGCCGCCCGCTGGCCCATGGATTCGGCGTCGATGCGGGGATGGTGGCCGACGCGGCGCGGCTGGGGTTTCGCGTGGTCGAGGTCCCGGCGGCGATCACGCATCGATTCACCGGGCGCGACCCGGCGGGATTCCGGCATCGCGGACGCCAGGGCACCGACATCCTCCGGGCCATGGTCCCCCGGGCGGTGGGCTGGCGATGAGCGCATGAACCAGACCCTGCGCGTGGTCGTGCTTCTGGGCGTGGGGTTCGGGCTGGCCGTCTGCGCGATGGTGGCGATGCCGGAACGGATATGGCGACGGCTGGACGTGATCAACCACCGGGGCCGGGAGGTCCCCGCCACGTTGGGCATCGCTGTGTTCGCCGCCTCGGTGGTGGCGCAGCTGGTGGCGGGGCTGGTGGCCCTGGCCGTCGGGACGGAGCTGGGCTCCGACACCTGGGCGCTGATGGCCGGTGCCGCGCTGGTGTTCACCGCGGGGCTCGCGGACGACCTCCGCCCCAGGGGCCCCCGGGGCCTGCGGGCACACGGTCGGGCGCTGCTCGAGCGGCGGGTGACCACGGGGGCGCTGAAAGCTGCGGCCGCGGTGGCCGGGAGCATCCTGGTCGTGCTCACCGTCCACGGCCGGACCCCGCCGGTCGCCGCTGCGGGGATCCTGCTGATCGCGGGGTCGGCCAACCTGTGGAACGGCCTGGACGTGGCGCCCGGCCGCGCCGGCAAGGCCTTCGTTGCCGGGGCCACCGTGCTGATGTTCTTCTCGCCGCCCGCCCTGCTGGCCCGGGTGCTGGGGGCCGAGGCGGCGGCGCTGTGGCCCGACCTCCGGGAGCGCGGGATGCTGGGCGACGCCGGGTCGAACCTGCTGGGGTTCGTCCTGGGTGCCGCGCTGTATACCCAGCTGTCGGACGCCGGGATCCTTGCCGCCGCCGCGGCGGCCGTCGCGCTGAACGTGCTGGCCGAGACCGTCACGCTGTCTCATGTGATCGAGGCGGTCCCGCCTCTTCGGTGGCTGGACCGCGCCGGCCGTCCCGCCCGGCCCGGTCTGCCGGCCCCGGAGGGCGCGGGGGCGCCGGTCGCCTCGGAGCCGGGGGGAAACGCCGAGCCCGCGGGGCGGCGATGAGAATTTCCGGTCCGGCGGCACATTCGGCGGCGGAAATGCTCGCGCCGGGTCGATCCGCTCTGCTAGCATGAAATCCCGAGGTGACTGAGCACAGGAAGTTCATCTTCGTGACGGGAGGCGTCGCCTCCGGCCTCGGGAAGGGCATCACCACCGCCTCGCTCGGGCGCCTCTTCAAGTCCCGCGGCCTCCGGGTCACTCTCCAGAAGCTCGACCCGTACATCAACGTCGACCCCGGCACGATGAACCCCTTCGAGCACGGCGAGGTGTTCGTGCTCGACGACGGGGCCGAGACCGACCTCGACCTCGGCCACTACGAGCGGTTCACCGACGAGAGCCTCCATCGCGGCTCGAACGTGACCACCGGGGCCATCTACTCCAACGTCATCGCCAAGGAACGCCGGGGCGAGTTCCTGGGCAAGACCGTCCAGGTCATCCCGCACATCACGAACGAGATCAAGTCGCGGGTCCGCGCGCTGGCCGAGTCCGAGGACGCCGACGTCGTGATCGTCGAGGTCGGGGGCACCGTGGGCGACATCGAGTCGCTGCCGTTCCTGGAGGCGATCCGCCAGCTCCGCAACGAGGTCGGGCGCGACCACTGCGCGTTCGTCCACGTCTCGCTGGTGCCGTTCATCGGCCCGACCGGCGAGTCGAAGACGAAGCCGACCCAGCACTCCGTTCGCGAGCTGCGATCGATCGGTATTCAGCCCGACGCGATCGTCCTCCGCAGCGACCGGGCCATCCCCGACCACCTCAAGGAGAAGATCTCGCTGCAGTGCGACGTCCCGATGGCGGGCGTGGTCGCGGCGGTGGACGCGCCGTCGATCTACGGGGTGCCGATGACCATGCACGAGGAGGGCCTGGACGCCTACCTCGCCCACCACCTGCGGATCGACGCCGAGCCGGACCTCTCCGAGTGGCAGGCGCTGCTCGATTCCATCGACCGGGCCACCCGGCCGGTGACGATCGCGATCGTGGGGAAGTACGTGAACCTCCGCGACGCGTACCTGTCGGTGATCGAGGCGCTCGGCCACGCGGGGTTCCACCACGGCGCGCGCATCGACATCCGGTGGGTGCCCTCGGACGACCTGGTGGCCGGCGCCGAGGAGGTCCTCGACGGCGTCGACGGGATCGTGGTCCCCGGCGGGTTCGGGTGGCGGGGCATCGAGGGCAAGCTGGAAGCCGCCCGGTACGCCCGGGAGCGGAACGTGCCCTACCTGGGCCTGTGCCTGGGCCTGCAGGTGGCGGTGATCGAGTTCGCCCGGACGGTGTGCGGGCTCGACAACGCGAACTCGAGTGAGTTCGATCCGACCACGCCCCACCCGGTGATCGATCTCCTGCCCGAACAGCACGGTGTTGTCGACATGGGCGCCACGATGCGGCTCGGCGCGCAGCCCTGCGACCTCCAGCCGGGGACCCGGGCCCGGGCGGCGTACGGGGTGGACGCAGTGATGGAGCGCCACCGCCACCGCTACGAGGTGAACCCCGAGTACCACCGCGCGCTGTCGGAGCACGGCATGGTGTTCTCCGGCTGGTCACCGAACCGGCTGCTCGTCGAGATCATCGAGCTGCCGGGGCACCCCTTCTTCATGGCCGGGCAGTTCCACCCGGAGCTGCGCTCCCGCCCGACGCGCTCCCATCCGATGTTCCGGGAGTTCGTCGGCGCCGCGCTGGACCGCCGTGCTCGTCGTGACCGCGGCGAGCACGACGAGCGCGAGTCCGTCGTGGTCCCCGGCTAGGCCGGGCCGCGCCAGGTGCCTCCCCCCGACGACGCGGCGCGCCGCACGGTCTTCGCCGGCCGCCTGATCTCCGTCGAGGTGGTCGAGGGCCGGTACCGCGAGATCGTCCACCACCCGGGCGCGTGCGCCGCGGTCGCGATGCACGGCGACGACGTGCTGCTGGTCCGCCAGCTCCGGGACGCGGTGGGGGAGCGGTTGCTGGAGGTTCCGGCCGGGACCCGGGACGTGAAGGGTGAGGACCCGGCCGACTGCGCCGCCCGGGAGATCACGGAGGAGACCGGCTACCGGGTCACGGGCATCGAACCACTCGGCCGCGTCTTCACGTCGCCCGGCTTCACCGACGAGGCCATCGACCTGTTCCTGGCCCGCGTGGAACCCGACGGGAGGGGCGAGGACGAGATCGAGGTCGTCCGCATGCCGCTGGAGGAAGCGGCCCGCGCCGTCCACGACGGCCGGATTCGTGACGCCAAGAGCGCGGTCGCGCTCCTGCTGGCCGCCGACCGCCTCGCCCGCGGCTGATCCGACCGGAGGCAGACACCGTTGCGTCCCCGGCTCGCGCGGGGTTCACTTCGCGGTATGCGGGAAGGCGAATCGGTGGGGCTGCGGGGCGGGATCGCACGGTTGGCGAGGATCGGCGTCCTTCCCGCGGACGACCCGGAGGTGGCGCTCCGCAAGGAGACCCTGGTCCTCGCGTCGAGCCTGACGACGGCGCTCTCGGTGGTCTGGGTGGCGACCTACTGGGCGGTCGGGCTGCCCCTCTCCGCGGCCATCCCCTTCGCGTACGAGGTCATGACCGTCGTCAGCCTGGCGCTCTTGGCGAAGACCAAGCGGTACCGGTTCTTCCGGACCTCCGTGCTGGGGTCCAGCCTGCTCCTGCCGTTCCTGCTCCAGGTCAGCCTGGGGGGTTTCGTCGCCTCGAGCGGCGTCGTCCTGTGGTCGTTCACGGCTCCCCTCGGCGCCCTGCTGTTCACGGGCCGCCGATCGGCGCTCCGGTGGGCGACGGCCTTCGTGGCGGTGATCGCCGCGTCGGCGGTCCTCGACCCCGTCCTGCCCAGCAGGGCCGGGCAGATTCCTCACGCGATCCGCGTCGCCTTCTTCGCGATGAACATCCTGGGGCCCACGGGGACGTGCTACGCGCTGCTGCACTACTTCGTGGGCCAGCGCGACCGTGCCGCCCAGATGGCCGCGGCAGAGCGGGAACGGTCGGAACGACTCCTGCTGAACGTCCTGCCCCGCCAGATCGCGGAGCGGCTGAAGTCCGGCGAGTCCGTCATCGCCGACCGCACCGCGGAGGTGGGCGTGCTGTTCGCCGACATCGCGGGGTTCACGCCGCTCTCCGCCACGATGTCGCCCGAGGACATCGTCGGGCTGCTGAACGAGGTGTTCAGCGCGTTCGACCGGCTGGCGACCGACCATGGGCTCGAGAAGATCAAGACGATCGGCGACGCATACATGGTCGCGTCGGGTCTGATCGAACCCGACCCGAGCCACCCGGAGGCCCTCGCGGAGATGGCGCTCGCGATGCAGCGCGAGGCGGAGCGGCTGGAGACGATGCGGCTGCGGATCGGCATCGACATCGGGCCCGTGGTGGGCGGTGTGATCGGCCGCACCAAGTTCAGCTACGACCTGTGGGGGGACACGGTGAACACGGCGAGCCGCATGGAGTCCCAGGGAATCCCCGGCGCGATCCAGCTCACCGAGCGGGCCTGGCGCCGCCTGGCGCAGGAGTTCGAGTGCCGCCCTCGCGGGGTGATCGACGTGAAGGGGAAGGGGCCCATGCGGACGTATCTGCTCGTCGGCCGGAAGCCCGGCATCCCTTCCTCTCCCGCGGCGTCCCCTCACGGGGCCGGCCGCGAGGACGTGCCGGCGAGGCCGGCTTCGACGTGAGGCGGTAACGCAGCGGTCGCGCACATGCCCGAACACCGGAGCTCCCCCGGCGAGGCCGGTGGCCGCTCGGGGGTCCGCGTTCGGGCTACAGGGAGTGCTCCTCGGGTAGGCTCCAGGTCCAGGGAGGGGAAGGAGGCCTCGCGTGATCGTCGGCGTCCCGAAAGAGGTCAAGGACAACGAGTTCCGGGTCGCGCTGACGCCCGAGGGCGCGCGGGAGCTGACCGCCGCCGGGCACCAGGTGCTGGTGCAGGAGGGCGCCGGCGAGGGGTCGTCGCTGTTCGAGGATCGCTACAAGCGCGCGGGGGCGGAGTTCGTCTCGAGCGCGGAGGACGTGTGGCGCCAGGCCGACATGATCCTCAAGGTCAAGGAGCCCATCGAGTCCGAGTACCCGCTGATGCGCGAGGGGCAGATCCTGTTCACGTACCTTCACCTGGCGGCTTCGAAGGCGCTGACCGAGGCGCTGCTCGAGCGGAGGGTGAAGGCGGTCGCCTACGAGACCGTCGAGGACGACCAGCACCGCCTGCCGCTGCTGGCGCCGATGTCCGAGGTGGCGGGGCGGATGGCTCCCCACGTCGGGGCGCACCTGCAGGAGAAGGAGTACGGGGGTCGCGGCGTCCTGATGGGCGGCGTCTCCGGCGTCCGGCCGGCCAAGGTGCTGGTGCTCGGCGCCGGCATGGCCGGGGCCAACGCCGCGTGGATCGCCGCCGGCATGGAGGCCGAGGTCATCGTCGTGGACAAGAACCTCGACAAGCTCCGGTTCATCGACCAGATCCACAAGGGGCGGATCATCACGCTGATGTCCGACCGGCTCACGCTGGAACAGCGGGTCCGGGAGAGCGACATCCTGGTCGGCTCGGTGCTGGTCCCCGGGGCCAAGGCGCCGAAGCTCGTCTCCGAGGAGATGGTGGCGTCGATGCGACCGGGGTCCGTGATCATCGACATCGCCATCGACCAGGGCGGGTGCGTCGAGACCTCGCACATGACCACCCACTCGGATCCGACCTACCTGGTGCACGACGTCGTGCACTACGCGGTGGGCAACATGCCGGGTGCGGTCCCGAACACCTCGACGTACGCGCTGACCAACGTGACGCTGCCGTTCGCGCTCGACATCGCGAACCGGGGGCTCGAGGACGCGGTCGGGCGGGACCCCGTGCTGGGCCGCGGGGTGAACGCCTACGGCGGGCAGGTGACGAACGACGGCGTGGCCGAGGCGCACGGGATGGAATCGGTGCCGGTCGCGTCGGTCGTCGGCCGAGCCGGAATCTAGTCTGGGCCAGACTACCATCGTGGGGGCCAGCGGAGGAACCGACCGGGCGGAGGGCGCCGTGGCGACCACGGCGTCGAACGCCCACCCCGCCTCGATCCCACCGGAATGGGCCGGGCAGGTCCAGCGGTTCCTCGACCACCTGACCGTGGAGCGGGGGCTGTCGCCGAACACGGTCGCCTCGTATCGCCGTGACCTGGCCCGGTACGCGGTGTTCTGCGCGGGCACGGGTCTGGAGAGCGCCGCGCGGGTCGATCCGGCCGGGGTGGCCGCGTTCGTCGCCTCGCTGTCGGCCGCGCGGCACCGCGGTGGCGGGCGCAAGCACGAGGAACCCAGGCCGTACCGGACCTCATCGGTGGCGCGGTCGCTCGCCGCCGTGCGATCGTTCCACCGGTTCCTGGTGGCCGAGGGCGAGGCGGATCGGGATCCGACGGCCTCAGCGGTCCGGCCGCGCGTGCCCCGCTCGCTGCCCCGGCCGCTGTCCGTGGACGAGGTCGCCCGCATCGTCGAGGCGCCCTCGGGACAGGAGCCGCCTGCGCTCCGGGACCGGGCCATCCTGGAGATGCTGTACGGCGCGGGCGTCCGCATCTCGGAGCTCGTGGGACTCGACGTCGACGACGTGGACCTCGAGGAGGGGACCGTGCGGGTCCTGGGGAAGGGTTCGAAGGAGCGGATCGTGCCGCTGGGCCGGCTGGCCCGGGAGGCCGTGGGCGCGTACCTCTCCGGCGGCCGCCCGGCGCTGGCGTCGGCGCGGACGCGAGGCGCCATGTTCCTCAACTCCCGCGGCGGGCGGCTCTCCCGGCAGGGATGCTGGCACGTGCTGAAGGCGAGCGCCGCACGGGCCGGCGTGCGCAAGCGCGTGACCCCGCATACCCTTCGCCATTCCTTCGCGACACACCTCCTGGAGGGCGGGGCCGACGTCCGGGTGGTCCAGGAGCTGCTGGGCCATGCCAGCGTGACGACCACGCAGATCTACACGCTGGTCACCGAGCAGCACCTCCGCGAGGTGTACGTCACCGCCCACCCCCGAGCCCGGAAGGCGGAGGCGCGGTGACCGTCGACCTCGGCGCGGCGCGCACCTCGCTGGAGGACCACCGCACCCGCCTCCGCCACGAGATCGAGCAACAGGGCGTCGACCCGGATTCCGAGGACTACCTGGCTGTCCTCGAGCGAGGGTTCGCCGACGGCGGCCACACCGCCGCCGAGCGAGGGCAGACCATCACGCTCGTGCGGGAGCTGCGCACAGGCCTGACCGACGTGGAACGCGCGCTGCGCAAGCTCGACAACGGCACGTACGGCCTGTGCGAGCGGTGCGGGGAGGCCATCGGCGCGGACCGCCTGGAAGCCATCCCCTGGGCCCGCCTGTGCATCCGCTGCAAGCGGGCGGCCCGGTGAGCGACCGCTTCCGGCTGGGCGCGGATCCCCGGCCTCATCGGTCGGCGTACCGGCCGCCGGGTGGAAGGCGCGCGTGACCCTGCCGAAGGTGGCGCGGGTGCTGGTCGTGGTGTGCGACTCGTTCGGCGTGGGGCAGGCGCCCGACGCGGAGGCGTTCGGGGACGAGGGTGCGAACACGCTGGGGAACACATCGCGTGCGATGGGCGGGCTGGACGCGCCGAGCCTCGAGGCGCTCGGGCTGGGGCACCTGACCGAGATCGAGGGCGTCCAGCCTCGGGCCGAGCTGGGAACCGCCCACGGCCGGGCCACCGAGCGGAGCGCCGGGAAGGACACGACCACGGGGCACTGGGAGATGATGGGGATCGTCCTGGACGAGCCCTTCCCGCTCTACCCGAACGGGTTCCCCGAGGAGGTCATCCGGCCGTTCGAGGAGGCCGTGGGGAAGCAGGTCCTGGGGAACAGGCCGGCGTCCGGCACCGAGATCATCGCGGAGCTGGGGGAGGAGCACCTGGCCACCGGCCGGCCCATCGTGTACACGAGCGGGGACTCGGTCTTCCAGATCGCCGCGCACGTGCGTGTGGTGCCGCTGGACCGGCTGTACCGGTGGTGCCTGGCGGCGCGGCAGCTGCTGGACGGCCGCCACCGGGTCGGGCGGGTCATCGCCCGGCCGTTCGACGGCGACCCGGGGGCGTTCTGGCGCCGGCCCGAGCGGCGGGACTACTCCGTGCCCCCGCCGGGCAGGACCGTGCTCGACTTCTGCGAGGAGGCCGGAGTGCCCGTCTACGGGGTCGGCAAGATCCAGGACATCATGGCCGGCAAGGGGCTGGCCGAGGCCCGGTACTCGGACTCAAACGACCACGGGGTCGACCTCACACTCGAGTACCTGGGGCGGGAGGGACCGGCGTTCGTGTTCACCAACCTCGTGGACTTCGACTCGAAGTACGGCCACCGCAACGATCCGGCAGGCTATGCGAAGTGCGTCGCCGAGTTCGACCGGCGGGTGCCTCAGATCGTCGCCGGGCTGGACGGCGGAGTCATGTTCGTCACCGGGGACCACGGCTGCGACCCCACCACGCCGTCGACCGACCACACCCGGGAGAACACCCCGCTGCTGGCCGCGGGCCTGCCCCGCGGGCCGGTCGACCTCGGGGTCAGGTCCACCTTCGCCGACCTGGGGGCGACGGTTGCCGACCTCCTCGGAGTCTCGACCACGGGCCTCCGGGGCGCGTCGTTCGCGTCGGACCTGGGCCTGTGATGGGGACGCGGCCTGAAGCTGTGGTGGAGGTCGATGTGGACAACCGGTGGAACGAGACGTGAGCATTCCCGTGAAGCTTTCCGATCCGCGCGACGTCGTGGCGCTGAAGCGCGACGGCCGGCCCGTCCCTGAACCGGAGCTTCGGGCCTTCGTCCAGGCCTACGGGCGCGGCGAGATCGGCGACGAGGTGGCGGCCGCGTTCCTGATGGCGGCGTACATCCGCGGTCTCGACGCGGGGGAGACGCTGGCGCTGACCCGTGCCCTGGTGGATTCGGGGAGCACGATCGAGCTCCCCGACCTGGGGCGGCCGAGCGTGGACAAGCACTCGACCGGGGGGGTGGCCGACGGGGTCACGCTGGTGTTCGCGCCGCTCGCCGCGTCGATGGGACTGGCCGTGGCGAAGCTCTCCGGCCGGGGCTTGGGGCACACGGGGGGGACGCTCGACAAGCTGGAGTCGGTCCCCGGGTTCCGGACGGACCTGTCCCCGGACGAGCTGCGCCGCCAGGTGCGGGAGATCGGGTGCGCGGTGGCGGCGCAGACGGCGGACATCGTGCCGGCCGACGGCGCCCTCTACGCGCTTCGGGATGCCACCGCCACGGTGGCCTCGATCCCGCTGATCGCGGCCAGCGTGATGTCGAAGAAGCTCGCGGTGGAGACCGACCTGATCCTGCTCGACGTGAAGGCCGGCAGCGGCGCGTTCATGAAGACCCCGAGCAAGGCGCGCGAGCTCGCAGAGGCGTGCACGAAGCTCGCCGCCGGCTGGGACCGCCGGGCACGCATCGCCGTGACCGACATGTCGCAGCCCCTGGGGGAGGCAGTGGGGAACGCGCTCGACGTGGCCGAGGCCGTCGACCTGCTGTCCGGCCGGGGCCACGGGCGCCTGCGGGAGCTGACGGTTTCGTTCGCGACGCAGGCGGCGACGGCCCTCCTGGGGCTCGACGAAGCGGAGGCGTCGGCGAGGGTGGAGCGCGCGCTCGACGGGGGCCAGGCGCTGGAGACCTTCGCCCGGATGGTCGACGCGCAGGGCGGCGACCCCCGCGTGGCCGAGGACCCGTGGGCGGTGCTCCCCAGGGCGCCGGTGGTGGTCCCGCTGTGGGCCGAACGGGACGGGATCCTCGGCGCCATCGAGGCGGAGGAGATCGGGCGGGCCAGCGTCGACCTCGGCGCGGGCCGCCGCCGCAAGGGGGACCCCGTCGATCCGGCGACGGGGATCGTCTTCCGGGCGCGCATCGGCGACCGTCTCGGCGCCGGGGACGACATCGGCGAGGTCCACGCCCGGACCGAAGACGGCGCGACGGGCGCCGTCCGGCGGGTGCTCGCCGCCCTCACGCTGGTCGACCACGAGGTCGAGCGGCCGCCCCTCGTCTACGGCTGGATCGACGCGGACGACCCGCGCGGCAAGGTCGGGTCCTGGGTCATGTACGCGCCGGCGATGGGCAGAGGGTCGAGCGATCCGGAAGGCCCCCGGTCCGTCCAGGAGGGCGACTCGTGATCGCGGCCGTCACCGGCATCAGCGCCAGGTACGCGCTGTACCTCGCGATCGCGCTGCTGCCCAGCCTGCTGCTCCGCGAGTACACGAAGGCGCAGGCCGCGCGGCGCCTGGGCGACATGACGCCCACGCTGTACGGACGGGCGACGCTCAAGCCGAAGCCCCACTTCGATCCCCTCGGGACCGGGATCCTGCCCGTGTTCCTGCTGCTGCTGGTCGCGGCCCAGGCGTCGGTGACGCCGTTCGCCTACGCGAAGCCGATGCCGCTGTCCCCGGACCGCCTGCGGAATCCCAATCGCGACATCGTGTGGGTGTCGCTGGCCGGTCCTGGAGCGAACCTGGCGATGGCCGTCGTCGCCGGGTTGCTGCTCCGGCTGGTGGGGTTGAACGCCGGCGAGCTCACGTTGTTCATCGGGGCCGTGCTGCAGATCAACATCGTGCTGTGCGTGTTCCACCTGATGCCGATCCCTGGACTGGACGCCTCCCGGATCCTCACCCGCTACCTGCACGGCCGGGCCCGGGAGGTTTACTCGAACCTGGACCAGTTCCTGCCCCTGTTCATGATCGTCATCTACTTCCTCCTCGCCGCCCCGGTCCTGTCGTTCGTGCGCTTCATCGGCAATGCGCTGTGCGGGCTGATCGTCGGCGGCGACTGTCTGTAGCCGCCTCCCGGGAGGGCGCCGGACCCCACGCTATGATCGGGCCGTGACCGAGGACCGCACGGGCGTGGGGGAGTTCTCGGTCGAGCTGCCGGTCTTCTCGGGGCCGTTCCGGTTGCTCGCCGACCTGCTCCTCGAGCACCGCATCGACGTGTGCGACGTGCCCGTGGCCCGGGTCACCGACCGGTTCCTGACGCACGTCGCGGACGCCGAGCGATGGGACCTCGAGGAGGCCACCTGGTTCGTGGCGGTCGGCGCCGTGCTGCTGGAGCTGAAGGTCGGGCGGCTGATGCCGAAGCTGCACGAGCCCTCCGAGGAGGACCTCGTGGGCGGCTCGCCGGACCTCGCGTACGCCCGGAGCCTGGAGCTGGCGGCGTTCCGGCAGATCGCCGTGGACCTCGCGAGGCGCCTCGAGGACGGCGCGCGGTACTTCCCCCGGGAAGCCGGCCCGCCCGAGGAGTTCGCCCACCTGTACCCGGACGTCATGGAGAACGTTACGGCGGACCGGGTGGCGGCCGTGGCCGCCGCGGCACTCCGCCCGCCGCCGCTGCTCGACCTGTCCCACGTCCAGCCCGTCCGGGTGACGGTGGCGGAGGCCATCGAGACGGTGCGCGATCGGCTCGGCGAGCTGCGCACCGCCCGGTTCCGCGAACTGGTGGCCGACTGCGAGGAACGCATCCACGTCGTCGTCCGGTTCCTCGCGCTGCTCGAGCTGTACCGGGAGGGGCATGTCGACCTGTCGCAGGCGGGGACGTTCGGCGAGATCGAGGTCCGGCTGATGCAGGATCCCGTGTGACGACGACCGCGCGCCCGAGGTGATGGCCCATGGATGACGTCCGGCTCCGGCAGGCGCTCGAGGCGCTGCTGTTCGTGTCCGACGAGCCCATGTCACCCGGCAACCTCGCGCAGGCCGTCGAGGTCGACCGGCGGGCCGTGGAGGTCGCGCTGCACTCCTTGGCCGCGGAATACGAGGAGCGGTCCTCGGGACTCGCGCTGCGGAACGTCGCCGGAGGGTGGCGACTGTCGACGCATCCGGACGCCGCGCCGTTCGTGGAGCAGTTCGTGCTGTCGAACCGCCACGCCCGGCTGACGAAGGCGGCGCTCGAGACGCTGTCGATCGTGGCGTACAAGCAGCCGGTGACGCGACACCAGGTCTCGGCCATCCGGGGGGTGAACTCCGACGGCGTGCTTCGCGCGCTGACGGACCGGGGAATGGTGGCCGAGGTCGGCCGGGAGGACGCGCCGGGACGGCCGGTGTTGTACGGGACCACGCCGGAGTTCCTGGAGCGGCTGGGGCTGCCCTCGCTCGCCGCGCTGCCCCCGCTGGCGCCGCTGCTCGGCGCGGCGGAGGACGAGGCCTCCTAGCCTCCGGCGAGCGGAATGGATCAGGACCGACCTTCGCGGCACCCGCCGGCGACAGCGTCGGCGGACGACGGCGACGCGGCCGGCCGCGAGCGGCTGCAACGGGCCCTGGCGCGGGCGGGCGTTGCCTCCCGCAGGGCCAGCGAGGACCTGATCCGCGAGGGCCGCGTCACCGTCAACGGGCGTGAGGCGACGCTCGGCGACAAGGTGGACCCGGTCCTCGACCGCGTCGAGGTGGACGGACGCCGCATCCCCCTCGACCCGGCGCTGCGGACGTTCGCGCTGCACAAGCCCGCCGGCGTGGTGACGACGGTCCGCGACCCCCAGGGCCGCCCGGATCTCACCGAATTCCTGCCCGCGGAGGTCCCCGGTGTGGTTCCGATCGGACGGCTCGACCGCGACACGGAGGGCCTGCTGCTGCTGACGAACGACGGCGAGCTGGCCAACCGGGTGATGCATCCGCGGTTCGGCGTCGAGAAGGAGTACCTGGCCGAGGTCGAGGGCCGGCCGACCAGGAGCCACGTGGCCCGGTTGCTCCGGGGCGTGGAGCTCGACGACGGCCCGGCGCGAGCCCTGCGCGCCACCGTCGCCGGGCAGACCGGTGCGCGCGGCGCCCTCCAGATGGTGATGGGGGAGGGGCGCAAGCGGGAGGTCCGGCGCCTGCTCCAGGCGGTGGGGTTGCCCGTGGTCCGGCTGGTTCGCGTCCGGGTCGGGCCGGTGCGGATCGGGAAGCTCGGGCCGGGCGAGGTGCGGGAGCTGTCCCCCGAGGAGGTCCGCGCGATGTACGCCGCGACCGGGACCTGACCCGGGGGGAGGCGCTCGCCGCGCGATAGCCTGAGCGGCTCAGTGTCAGGCTCCAGGGTCGTGGGATCTCGGGGATGACCCGAGTAGCCTCCGGCCGGCGGTGGGGTGACCCGTAGCCTGCGTGTCTCCCCTCGGGGTGACCTCCATCGGTTTTGTCCCCCACCGCCTGGCCGAGGG
>WNGE01001274.1_pt1 | contig 31992 bp, 32 predicted proteins | sample 5400651 | NCBI WGS metagenome assembly WNGE01 (sample SAMN13153370, study PRJNA577476) | soil metagenome | isolation source: 60 cm soil or saprolite under grassland replicate 2 | place: USA:California | collected 2016-06-15
ACCGCGACGGCCGCTACGTCGCGCTGACCAGGAAGCAGTTCGCAGTGCTCGAAGTCCTCGTCGCTGCCGAAGGCGGTGTCGTCAGCGCCGAAGAGCTACTGGAACGGGCGTGGGATGAGAACGCAGACCCGTTCACCAACGCCGTGCGCATCACGATCTCGGGACTGCGCAAACGCCTCGGCGAACCCTGGATCATCGCCACCGTGGCCGGCGCCGGGTACCGCATCGACACGCAACCAGACACCGGGCGTGAGGGAGAAGAGCGTGGATAGAGCGCCTGGGTTGAGCGTTCGCCTCAAACTCACCCTCAGCTACGCCGGCTTCCTCATGCTCGCAGGTGCCTTGCTGCTCGCCGCCGTGTGGGTGTTCCTCCTGCGTTACGTCCCCGACCGTGCGCTTCTCGTCAACCCTACTCCCACTCCTGGTGTTTTTCCCATCCGGTCCAACCTCCTGCACGTTTTCGCTCCGAGGGCAGCCGCAGTGTTGGCGTTCCTGCTGGTGTTCGGTCTCGTGGGAGGCTGGCTTCTCGCCGGCCGCATGCTCGCCCCCCTGGCTCGCATCACAGACGCCACACGCATGGCTGCGAACGGATCGCTCTCCCACCGAATCCAGTTGGAAGGCCGCAAAGACGAGTTCCGCGAACTCGCCGACGCCTTCGATGCCATGCTCGCGCGGCTCGAAGCGCACGTCGCCGAACAGCAGCGATTCGCAGCCAACGCCTCCCACGAGCTGCGCACCCCGCTGGCGATCACGCAGTCACTTCTCGACGTGGCCCGCAACGATCCGAACCGCGACAACGGCGAACTTGTCGACCGCCTCCGCGCCGTCAACACCCGAGCGATCGACCTCACCGAAGCATTGCTCCTGCTCAGCCGCGCCGACCGGCGGTCGTTCACCCGAGAACAGGTCGACCTGTCCCTCATGACGGAAGAAGCCACCGAAACGCTCCTCCCGCTCGCAGAAAAACGCGGCCTCACGATCGAGAGCTCCGGCGACATGACCCGCACCGTCGGCTCACACCCGCTCCTGCTGCAGTTGAGCACGAATCTCGTGCACAACGCGATCGTCCACAACCTGCCTGAACACGGCACCGTGTGGGTCACGACCAGCGCTCAGCCCAAGGGTGTGGTGCTCACCGTCGAGAACACCGGCGAGAAGCTCACCCGACAGTTTGTTGCCACGCTTGCCGAGCCGTTTCTTCGCGGCAGCAAACGCATACGCACGGACCACGCAGGTGTCGGGCTCGGCCTGGCAATCGTCAAGAGCATCACCCAAGCACACGACGGAACCCTCACCCTCGCCCCCCGGGCCGCCGGCGGGCTCCGCGTCACGGTGCGACTACCCGCCGCGCCACCGCACACTCGCCCAGAACTGAAAAGCCGCCGGCAAGGCACGAATCCACGCTGGCCCGTCGAGACGGATGGATCCTTTATGGAGCACAGCGCTCGCAACCGCTAGCGAAGATCGAGGCGTGAAGGGCTCGAAAGCCCGCTTGAAACGGCCCGATCCTTTGCCACCTGTGCATGTGAGCCGATTCGGCTCAACCATGGCGTGTCGCGAGTTCACGCGAGAGCACGCGAACCCTGCAGCCAGGCCGGGCCCATCCCCTGCCAGCCGGCGCGAGGGCCGCAGCGGGCCGGAGGGAGACGGGAGCGGCCCGCGTGTATGCGCCGCGCTCGAGTGCTCTACTCAGGTGAGCAGACTTGGCAGTATGGGGCGATGCCGCAAGCCGCGAAGCTCTCGGGCTTAGGCGTGGTCTTCGTAGCCGGGCTGCTTCTTGCCGGTGCAATCACAGTTGGGGGTCGAGCGGCACAAACCACGACGACGGAGACCACCGTCGAGACGACGACGGCGCCGGGGACGACCGAGAGCACGACGGTGACGGTTCAGCAGACGACGACCAGGCGGATCGTCGTGCCGACAACGACGACATCACAGGAGAGCAGCGCGAGCACCACGCCGACCTGGGTCTGGGTGCTGCTCGGAGCCGTGGCGCTGACGGCGATTGGTCTACTCGTGGCGATCCTCACGCGCCCCGGTGGGCAACGGGGCATCCCCGGCGAGGAGCGCCGGCGTCGGCTCGACGGCGCGGTCGCAAGCTGGATCGCGCACGGATGGGCGCTCGACAATCAGACGGCGGACTCCGCCGTCCTGCGCCGCGGCAACGAGGTGCTGCTCGTCGGCGTTGACGAGGCCGGACATGTCAGCGCCCGGCCGCTCTCGCAATAGGACCGTTGGTCGCGAGCGAGTGCCTTCGCGTCTCACGTACCGACTAGCTACATCACCGACAGGCGCAGCCTCTCGCTGGTGACTACGGAGTAGCTCTCATACTCGACGACCGACAACTTAGGGAGAGGACGCTCGCGCAGGCGAGCTCACCCCTGGGCCGCGGCGATTCCATTCGGTAAGGACCTGCAACGCCGTCCCGCGTGGGGCGCCGCCGCGGCGCGCGTCGTGCACTCGTGCGCAGGACTGGGCATCAAGACGCTCGCGCAAGCGCGATCCACGCTGCAAGGGCCGCCAGCTTCTGATCCTGGGCCCAGGGTGGCCCGACCTCTCGGCGCAGCTGGTCGATCCAGCGCCTCAGCTCGTCACGAGCGATGCCGAGCGCCGACTCGCCTTGTTCCCAGATCGACTGCTTCGCGACCGCGATCGAATCGAGTCCACGCGACTCTGCGCCTTGAAGTAGCGCGCGCTGGTAGAGCCGTCCCTCCGCCGCATGCGCGAGGGCGTGTGACGCCAGGATCGACTCGAGCCGCGCTCTTGCGGGGAAAGCCCCGACGACGACTGCGCAGGAACGCAAGACGACCCCCGCGTCTGCCGCGTCGTGTGCTGTGCGCTCGAGAGCAGAGGCCGCTCGTTCGGTGGCGATTCGCTCCGCAGCTTCGACGAGTGGGGCCGCGTCAGCGGGCTCCATCGCGCGGGCCGCTTGGTAGACGTTCCTTCTGACCCGTCCAGAGGCGTCCGCGAGCTCCACACGGCCACGGAAGAGGATCTCGGGCTGCTCGATTCCCCCGGCGACCACCACCAGTACCGCCCACCCGGTGTGGGCACGGCAGCCGATTGCCGCAGCGCGTTCGCTAGCGCGGGAGCGGGTGCTCACTACTAATGCGTCAAACTCCGATTCTCGGCATACCCAGAGCGTAGAGCGCTACGCCTCGCCGCCCGGCTTCCCGCACGCTGGCCCACGCTAGCGGCGGGCCGGCGCGCTATCGCGTCTCGCATGGGCGTTCAATCCCATCCGGGCGACGATCGCCTTTCTGATGTCTCCGCCAATCACGGATGAGCTGACTGCGAGAAGCGGAAAAGCCGAGAGCACAGCCAGCGCCGAGAAGGCAAACGAGCTGTTCATGAAATCGGCGGCCGACAGATGGCTCCAATATCGGCCGGCGGCGCTCTTCTCGAACCGCTCCAGCTGATCTTGCAGGGCGCGGAGCCTCGACCACCCACTGGGCTGCGCTTCATCAATTTCGGTCTCCAACGGGAAGCTCGTAGCCTGCTCATGTTCAGGCTCGCGGCCTGATCCGCCACGGTCGAGCGTGGGCGGCTCCTCGGCCATCCACCGATTATCGCGCGGCCCTGCGGCGACCAAGAGGAGGCCGAGCGGGTCAAGGCGATGAGTGAGGCCGAGCTCGGGGCCTGACCTCGTTGACCAAGACTCTCTTGCGCCTTGCGCTCCCGCCCTTCAAGGCCTACAAGCAGGGTGGAACGGATTCACGGCGCGGCCAACTTGTGGGCGCGAAAGACGAGGGGCTCTGCGCGACCGCGGTCACGCTTCACCCCTCGTCACTCGTGTCGCTTCACCACAGGGCGTTCTTGCGGTCTAGGGCTAGTAGCCGCCGCCACCACCGCCTCCGCCGGTGTATACGACCAGCAGGGCGATCACGACGGCGATGGCGAGCAACCCGCCGATGACCCAGAGCGTTCTGCGCGAAAGTGTCATAGGAAACCTCCCTTCGCTCCTAGTACTACGGATCGGCGTCGAAAGCGGTTCGCCGCGATACGCCCTACTTGCCGACCTTCGTGATCGGGGCGTTGAGGACGATGTGTGCGTCCTTGAGGGTTACCTTTTTCGCTTTCGCGAGCGACTTGATCTGGTCGTCCTTGACGAGCAAGACCGGCGTCACGCCGGGCTTCCACGTGACGAAGAACTCCTCCCAGAGGGGGTTGTAATCCGACTCGCCGGGCTCCGAGCCGAACACGGAGAGCTGCCCTTTTGCGGCGGCGCCGCGAACGAAGTACTGCGCCGGAGCGCCCTTCACCCGTCCGATTTCCGCCGAGTAGTTGGCCTTCAACGCGGTCGCCTGCGCCTTGCTCGAAACGTCGGTGACGAGGAACGCGTCCTTGTGGCCGTCGTAGTAGCCTTTGAAGGTGCGCGTCTTCGCTGTCGAGGCGGGCCCGAGCAGGAGCCCGCCCGTGGCCGCGTATGTCGCTCCTGCGGCGAGCGCCAGCATGACCGCCGTGACGGAAAGGATTCGTCGAGGCATAGCCTCCTCCTTTGCTGCCTGCCCTCGTGTCCTTTTCTCGTGCCTTCTCTACGAGGCAGCCGTGAGAGCGGTTTCAGAGGGGCGTCTGTTTGGCCGTTCTCCTGGGTCAGCGGCCGACCGCTGCGCGGATCCGGCCGTAGCCGATCCGCTCGAGCGCGTCGCTAATTTCATCGAGGACTGCCGGGTCTTCGATCGTCGCCGGGGTGGTGTATTTCTCACCATCGGCGATCCGCCGCATCGTGCCGCGCAGGATCTTGCCTGAGCGCGTCTTCGGTAGGCGGTCAACGACGACCGCCTGCTTGAAGACGGCCACGGGACCGACACGCTCCCGGACGAGCTGCACGGATTCGTCGCAGATCTCGGCATGCTCGCGCTCCACTCCCGCCTTGAGGACGAGCAGCCCGAGCGGGATCTGCCCCTTGAGCTCGTCGGCGACACCGACCACTGCGCACTCGGCGACGTCGGGATGGGCGGCGAGGACCTCCTCGATCGCACCAGTTGACAGTCGGTGGCCGGCGACGTTGATGATGTCGTCGGTGCGAGCCATCACGAAGAGGTAGCCGTTCTCGTCGATGTAGCCGGCGTCGGCCGTCTCGTAGTACCCCGGAAAGTTCGAGAGGTAGGTGTCGCGGAAGCGATCGTCTGCGTTCCACAGCGTAGGTGAGGAGCCGGGCGGCAGTGGCAGCTTGACGACGAGCGCGCCAATTTCGCCTCGCTCGCGCTCGGCGCCGTCTTCGTCGACCGCCCGAAGGTCCCAGCCCGGCACCGGCTTGGTGGGCGATCCCGGCACTACGGGCAAGCGCTCGACGCCGAGGCAGTTGGCCGCGACAGGCCAGCCGGTCTCTGTCTGCCAGTAGTGGTCGATCACCGGCACGCCCAGTTGCTGTTCTGCCCAACTGAGCGTCTCGGGGTCGCAGCGCTCGCCCGCAAGGAACAACGCGCGGAAACGCGACAAGTCGTAGCGTTCGATCTGCTCGCCGTTGGGGTCCTGTTGACGAATCGCGCGGAAGGCTGTTGGTGCGGTGAACAGGGTGCAGACGTCGTGTTGTTCGATCACGCGCCAGAAGGCCCCCGCATCCGGCGTACCGACCGGCTTGCCTTCGTAAAGCACAGTCGTACACCCGTGGATCAGCGGTGCGTACACGGTGTAGGAGTGGCCGACCGTCCAGCCGATGTCAGAGGCGGCCCAGTAGACCTCGCCCGGATCGACGTCATAGATGTTCTTCATAGTCCAGGCGAGCGCCACCGCGTGGCCGCCGTTGTCGCGGACGATCCCTTTCGGTTGTCCAGTCGTCCCGGACGTATAGAGGATGTAGAGCGGATCGGTTGCATCCACCGAGACGCAAGCCGTCGGCGTGGCTCCGGCCAGCGCCGCGTTCCATTCAACGTCGCGATCTGGATCGAGCGCGGCCTCGAGCATCGGCCGCTGGAGCACGATGCAGCGCTGCGGCTTCGACTCGGCCATGTCGATCGCAGCGTTCAGTAGCGGCTTGTACTCGACGAGGCGCGCCGGCTCGATCCCGCATGAGGCCGAGACGATCACCTTCGGCTTGGCGTCCTCGATCCGGGTCGCGAGCTCGTTCGCGGCGAAGCCACCGAACACGACTGAATGGATCGCGCCGAGCCGCGCACAGGCGAGCATCGCGATCACCGCCTCCGGGACCATCGGCATGTAGACGATGACCCGGTCGCCACGCACGACGCCCTGCGCCGCAAGCGCGCCCGCGAAGCGCGCGACCTCGTCACGTAGCTCCCGGTAGGTAAGCGTGGCGACCGTGTCGGTAACCGGCGAGTCGTAGATCAGCGCCGGTTGGTCGGCACGGCCGCCCTCGACGTGTCGGTCGAGCGCGTTGTAACACGTGTTCATCCGTCCGCCGGCAAACCAGCGGTAGAGCGGGGCGCGCGAGTCGTCGATCACCCGCTGCCATGGCTCGTCCCACTCAATCGCGGCCGCAGCCGCGCCCCAGAAGACCTCCGGCTCCTCGAGTGAGCGCCGGTACATCTCCTCGAGCCGCTCCATCGCTCGATTATCGGCCAGGGCTCCGCAGTGTCAACCGCTGTTCCAGAGGAGGCGGCTCGGCACATCCGGCCGGCTACGACGGGATCGCCCCGTGTGGATGAGGCGAGCGAATCGCCGGGCGACGAGTCTGAACACCTCGGCAAAGACGCCGAGGAGGACGCCGAGGACCACTTGATCACGCCGGAGGAGCGCGTGCGCGTCGCGATGGAACGCCAGTACCGAAAGGAGAATCGAGATGGCACCAAGTGAGACAGCTCAGCTGGCCAGCAAGGAAAGGCGATGACAGACAGATCCCTCGACGAACTCGGCCCGGTTGACTACCTCGTGGTCGAGTTTCCAGCCGGAGCGAGCAACTTCACCGGCGAGATGGCTAAAGAGCTGCTCGCTTTGGTCGACTCCGGAACCATCCGAGTGATCGACGCACTGATCCTGATCAAGAATGAGGACGGCACCGTCGAGCCGATGGAGCTCTCCGACGTCGGCGAACTCGGAGAGCTACAAGCACTCGAGAAACAGCTGGCAGAGCTGTTGGCCGAGGACGACGTTGAGCATCTCGCCGCTGCCATGGAGCCGGGAAGCACTGCCGGAGTTCTCATCTGGGAGAACCTTTGGGCTGCACCGTTCGCATCGGCGGCCCGACGTTCGGGTGGCCAATTGATTGCCAACGGACGGATTCCAATTCAGGCAATCATCGCCTCGATCGAGGCCGATGAAGCGCCCGCGACCGAAGGAGTCTGAAGATGCCCCTCAGAGCAGCACGCAGAGGAAGAGTCGGTGTCATCGGCGCGCCCGTGGCGAAGACCGCGGTGGTTGCCGCGGCCGTCACACCTGGCCGCTCGCCGGTTGCGAGAACCGCGGTAGTCGCCGCGGCCGTCAGACCTGGGAGGGGTCGCCGCCGGCGAATCTAGCGCGGGTCCCGAAACCAATCACGCGACCCGCATGATCACCCCAGCTGGCTCGGCGGAATAGGTTTAGCCGTGCACTGGGCGGTCGCCGTTGTCGCGCTGGCTCTGCTCGCGTTCGCGGCGATCTTTCACCGCAGCGATGATCTTTACGGCCGTCGGATTGCTGGTCGGCTCGGAGGCGCTGGGGCTGATCGAGGTCGCGCCGGCAGGGGAAACGGTCAAGCTGCTGGCCGAGGCGACGCTTGCTCTGGTCCTGTTCGCGGACGCCTCGCGGATCGACGTGCGCGCGCTCCGCGGGGAGCTCTCGGTCCCGCTGCGTCTCCTCGGGATCGGCCTACCCCTGACGCTGCTGGCCGGGTTTCTCGTCGCCCTGGTCGTGTTCCCCCAGCTCTCCTGGTCCGAGGCGCTGCTTCTCGCGGTGATTCTCGCCCCGACCGACGCGGCGCTCGATCAGGCGGTCGTGACGCTTATGCGGCTCCCAAGCCGCGTGCGACAGGGCCTGAACGTCGAGAGCGGTCTCAACGACGGGATCTGTGTGCCGTTGTTCTGGATCGTGCTCGCGATTGCCCAAGCCGAGTCGGGAGCCATCGGCGACGGAGCTGCGGTTCGGCTGGTGCTAGAGCAGATCGGTTACGGCATCCTCGCAGGAGTTGTTGCGGGCATCGCCGCCGCGTGCGTCGTTGTGGTCGTCGGCAAGCGCGGGGACGTCGGTGGCTCGTGGCTCCAGGTCGTGCCGCTGGCCGGGGCCGGCCTCGCTTTTGGAATTGCAGATCCGATCGGCGGCTCCGGGTTCATCGCCGCGTTCGTTGGAGGTTTCGTGTTCGGCGCCGTCCGGCGACGGAACGGCGGCGAGGTCGGGCATCTCATCGAGGAACTCGGAGAAGTGCTCAACGCTGTGACGTTCATCGTCTTTGGCGCCGTGCTCCTCGGGCCGGTGCTCGGAGACGTGACCTGGTCGGTTGCCTTCTACGCCGTTCTCAGCCTGACCGTTGTCCGCCTGGTCCCCGTTGCGATCTCGCTGATCGGGACGGGGGCCCGGGGGCCGACGCTGGCCTTCCTCGGCTGGTTCGGGCCGCGTGGGCTTGCTTCGATCGTCTTCGCCATCCTGGTGCTCGAGGAGGGCGGACTGCCCCACGATGGGCTGATCCTCACGACCACGTACGTCACGATCGGATTGTCGGTCCTCGCTCACGGTCTCACGGCGGCGCCCCTGGCCAACCGCTACGCAACCTGGTACGAGTCCCATCCGCGCGACGCATTGCCGAGCCTCGAGAGTTCAGACGTGCGTGAGGTTCGCTGGCGCTTCGGTGTGGGCCACTCCCGCCTTCCAGAACCGCGCGGCGGTGCCTGAGAAGTAGCGGCCGCGCCTGCGCTCGCCTACGACGCCGAGTCGCGGACGATGCACCGAAAGCCGATGTGGCCGGTCGAGGTGTCCACTGCCTCGCCTTGTCGCGCTGCCGGCCTGTAACGGAGGCAATAGTTCGGCGCGCAGAGGTGCGAGCCGCCCTTGATCACGCGACGCGGAAAATTCTCTCCGGGCAGAAGCTGCGGCGCGCAGCATGCGCGGGTCTCTTCGTCATGCCGCGGAGTGAAGAAATCGGTCGTCCACTCCCAGACGTTGCCGGTCATGTCGAAGAGCCCGTACCCGTTGGGCGGGAAGGAGCCGAACGGCGACGTGGTTTCGAAACCGTCCAGCTTCAGGTTCTGCCAGGGGAACTCGCCTTGCCAGGTGTTGGCCATCGCCTTGCGATCGGGGAAGTGTTCGTCGCCCCAGGCGAAGGCTGCCCCTTCCAGCCCGCCGCGCGCTGCAAACTCCCACTCGGCCTCGGTCGGAAGCTCCTTTCCAGCCCAAGCGGCGTAAGCCTCAGCATCCTCGAACGCCACCTGCACGACCGGGTGTCGGTCTCGGCCGTTGATCGTCGTACCAGGCCCGCCCGGGCGCTTCCAAGACGCACCCTGAACGTACTCCCACCAGTTCCGGACGTCATTCAGGTCGACGGGGCCGGTTGATTTGCGAAAAACGAGTGCCCCCGGCACCAGCAGTTCCGGATCGACATCCGAGTAGTCGGCTGCGTCGAGAGGACGTTCAGCGACGGTGATGTAGCCGGTGTCGCGGACGAATCGGCGGAACTCAGCGGCCGTCACCGGGTGCTCGTCCATCCAAAACCCATCGACGTTCACCTCGTGGACCGGTTGCTCCTCAGGGTAGAAGTCGTTGGAGCCCATGAGGAATCCTCCGCCGGGCACCCGCGCCATGTCCTGTGCGGGTGGGGCGCCCTGAGCGCTCAGCCGTCCAGCGAGCTCGCTTGGCCGTTCCGGCACGGTCGGAGGGTAGCGCGCGTCGGCTGGCCAGCCCCGTCGCTTCGGGGTGCTCATGTCCTTCAGAGGGAATGGTTACCGCTACGCCGAAATTGTCGCGGTGACCGTCCAGGTGGACGAGGCGCGCGACGCCACACGACGTACGCAACTGGCGAATGAACGGACCTATCTCGCGTGGTGGCGAACCGGCTTGACGAGTCTCGCAGTGAGCTTCGGCGCCGGAAGGCTCGTGCCCGAGCTGGCAGGCGGGCCAAGTTGGCCATTCGAGGTCATCGGCGTCGCATTCGCAGTCGTCGGAATTACCTTCATGACCTACGGTTACATCAGACACAGGAATGTCGAAGCTGCGCTCTCGCGTGGCGCCTACACGAGTCTTCCGAGTCGTGCCGCGGTCATTTTTGCCGGCTTAGGAGGACTGCTCGGACTCGCGACGATCCTTCTCGTCGTCCTTCATCCCAAGTAGTGCCACTCCTGGGTTTTTCATCCTTCGTGGGTGATAGCTGCGGCCGCCGGTGGCGCCAGAATCGGCTCTCCAAAGGAAGCCTAGAGAGGAGAGCCAGTGCCCGAGCGCATCAGCGCAGAACGCGAAGTTCTGCCGTTCCCAGACCGTCCGTATGACGGGCCGGTCTTCGAGGACGCGAAGGATCCGGCTACGAAGTTCCCGCCGATTGAGCCGTTGCGGCCGCCGGCGGGGGCGCCGAATGTCCTCATCGTTCTGATCGACGACGCTGGCTTTGGCTGCTCGAGTGCGTTCGGCGGGCCTTGCCAGACGCCCACGGCCGAGCGTCTGGCCGGCGAAGGGCTCAAGTTCAATCGCTTTCACACCACGGCGCTGTGCTCGCCGACACGTGCCGCTCTGCTCTCAGGCCGGAACCACCACACCGTCGGGATGGGCGGGATCACCGAGATCGCGACGTCGGCGCCGGGGTACAACTCGATCCGTCCGAACACGTGCGCGCCGTTGGCGGAGACGCTGAAGTTGAACGGCTATGCGACCGCGCAGTTCGGGAAGTGTCACGAGGTGCCGGTGTGGGAGACGAGCCCACTCGGGCCCTTCGACTCGTGGCCGAGCGGCGGCGGCGGCTTCGAGTATTTCTACGGCTTCATCGGCGGCGAGACGAACCAGTACTACCCGGCCCTCTACGAGGGCACGACCCCGGTCGAGCCGGAGAAGACGCCGGAGCAGGGTTACCACTTAACCGAGGACATGACCGACAAGGCGATCGAGTGGATCCGCCAGCAGAAGGCGCTGATGGGAGACAAGCCCTTCTTCGTCTATTTCGCGCCGGGCGCGACCCACGCCCCGCATCACGTCCCTAAGGAGTGGTCGGACAAGTACAAGGGCACGTTCGACCAGGGTTGGGACCGGCTGCGCGAGGAGATACTGGCGCGCCAGAAGGAGCTGGGTGTGGTTCCGCCCGACGCGGAGCTGACCGCCCGGCACGATGAGATCCCGGCCTGGGACGAGATTCCTGACGACTTAAAACCTGTTCTGGCGCGCCAAATGGAGGTCTACGCGGGCTTCCTCGAGCACACCGACCATCACGTCGGGCGTCTCGTCGACGCGCTCGAGGATCTTGGCGTCCTCGAGGACACGCTCGTCTACTACATCATCGGCGACAACGGGGCGAGCGCCGAGGGGACGCCGAACGGTTGCTTCAACGAGCTCGTTGTTCTCAACGGTGCCGCTGGGGTTGAGACCGTGGACTTCATGCGAGCACGCATCGACGACTTCGGCACTCCGGCCGCGTACAACCACTACGCAGTCGGGTGGGCGCACGCGATGGACACGCCGTACCAGTGGACGAAGCAGGTCGCCTCGCACTGGGGCGGCACGCGCAATGGGACGATCGTCCACTGGCCGAAGGGCATCCGGGCGAAGGGTGAGGTCCGGAGCCAGTTCCACCATGTGATCGACGTCGCCCCGACGGTGCTCGAGGCCGCCGGTCTGCCCGAGCCGAAGGTGGTGCACGGGGTCGAGCAGAAGCCGATCGAGGGCGTGACCATGCGCTACTGCTTCGACGACGCGGACGCGGCGGAGCGACGCGAGCGGCAGTACTTCGAGATGTTCTGCAACCGCGGCATTTATGACAAGGGCTGGACCGCCGTCACCCGTCACTCGACGCCGTGGGTCATGGCTCCGCTGCCGCCGTTCGCCGAGGACACCTGGGAGCTGTACGACACGAACACGGATTCGAGTCAGGCGCACGATCTCGCCTCGGAGATGCCGGAGAAGCTCGCGGAGCTGCAAGCGCTCTTCATGGAGGAGGCGCGCAAGTACAACGTCCTGCCCCTCGACGACCGGCGGGTCGAGCGTTTCAACTCCGACCTGGCTGGGCGGCCGGTGCTGATCAGCGGCAACTCGCAGCTCCTCTTCGGCGGCATGGGACGGCTGAGCGAGCACGCGGTCCTTAACCTCAAGAACAAGTCGCACTCCGTAACGGCCGAGCTCACGGTCCCGGAGGGCGGGGCCGAGGGCGTGATCGTCGCCCAGGGCGGCGAGTTCGCGGGCTGGAGCCTTTACGTCAAGAACGGCAAGCCAAAGTACTGCTACAACCTGTTCGGCCTCCAGCGCTTCTACGTCGAAGCCGAAATCGAGATCTCGGCGGGAACGCACCAGGTGCGGATGGAGTTCGCCTACGACGGCGGCGGGCTCGGCAAAGGCGGCGCCGTCTCGTTGTACGTCGACGGCGCGAAGGCAGGCGAGGGGCGCGTCGAAGGAACCGTCCCGATGATCTTCTCGGCCGACGAAACCTGCGACGTCGGCTCAGACACAGCCTCGCCCGTCACCGACGACTACACCTCGGAAGGAAGCGGCTTTACCGGCAGCATCGAATGGGTGCAGATCGACATCGCCGACGCAGCCGACGACCTCGACCATCTCATCGCGCCGGAGGAGCGGCTCAGAATTGCGATGGCAAGGCAATGAGCCAGTCAACCCTTCGGGACGTGTAAGGCCACCCGTGCGGTGTTTCGCGGTCAGGCCGACGGTGCGGGAGTCAGGCCATGACGGCGCATGACTTCGCCGAGCGCTTCTACGTCTGGCGGCCCATTGCCAGCAAGGACCTCGGCGACATCCCGGAAGTAGCCCGAGCCCAGCAGACCCGGACTGATGACTGCGAGAAAACGGGCGTCAACGTCGCCGCCATTAGTGAATCCGTGGATCACGCGCCGAGGTATGAAGAGTGCCTCGCCAGGGTTCAGGTCGGTGCGCCCTTCGCCGACGGTAAACGTGGTGACGCCGTCGAGCCCGAAGACGGTTTCATCGAAGGCGTCGTGGCTATGCGGCGCGGGCATGCGTGCATTAGCGGGGACATCGCACTCAAAGATGCTCACACTGCCTCCGGACTCGTCTGCGTCGACGTGAAAACGGACGGTGAGAGCCCCAACCTGGATCGGCTCGGCAGCGGCGTTTGGCATGAGTGACGACTCCCTGGTTTGAGTGCGTCCGGGCGGAACCCGGAGCGTAGACGACAAGCAGTCCCCTGGCGGGATGCGCGTGGCGTGTGCGAGTGTTTTAGGAATATCTCTTGACGAGCCTGGCTATTGCGCCAGTTAAACGCTCGTCGGCTGCTGAGGAGTAGACTGCTGAGGGCCGCCTTCGTTGCGCGCTTCTCCTGAAGCCTGTTTTTTCGCAGCAGGGCACCCGCCCCGGAAGGGGGCTTCATGACAAGCACCATTGCTCTTGTCCGCCACCGCGTGGCCGACTTCGACGCTTGGAGGAAGGTGTACGACGGCTTCGCGCCGATCCAAGCCGAGCACGGCGTGCACGGACACCAGGTGCTGCGCTCAGTCGAGAATCCCAACGATGTCATCGTCACCCACACATTCGACTCACGCGAGGCCGCGAGCGCCTTCTTCGCAATGCCTGAGTTGAAGGAGGCGATGAGCCAGGCGGGCGTCAATGCCGACTCTGTCGAGATCTCCTACTTTGACGAGGTCGAAAGCGGCGCGCTCGTAGGCGTCTAGTCAGATCGATAGCCGGGCGGCGTTCGCGGGCGTCGTTCGGCTCATCTCTGAGCGTCTCACTCAAAAATACGCGCCCGCGCCCGCGCTTCCGCGCTCGCGGTCGGCGCGGACAACACGCCGTCGAGCGTGGGCTGCTCATCGAGCTCGACGAGGGACACCTCGACGATCGAGGCTTTGGCGACCAAGGTCCCTTCGACCGTCTCGGCCCAGCGCGACTCGGCGCCGAACTCCCGGGCCGCCCACTGCGTATGCGTCTCGTTCTGCGGAAGGGTCGCGTGCCGAACGTCGCCGTTCGCGAGCCGGATGCGAACGTACTTGGCCATCCGCCGATCCTAGCCCTCCCCGCGCTTGACGCGCGGCCGCCTGGGCCAGTGTGGCGGGAATGTCACCGGGTTGAGCATCGTCGCTTGGGCGAGAGTGCTTTCACTCGAAACGGGAATCTCGGCACGAGCCGTCTTGTCGCCGAGGGTATGCGGCTCGTCTGACTAGACAACGACCGGGAGTACGAAGAGAGCACCAATCATGCCCTCCGATCACTGGCTGCCAGCCCTGTCCTGACTGAGTGAATTCCGCTAGAGATAAGACAGCGTCTGTTGTTCGAGCTCGACCACGGCGTCAACAACGGCCTGCGCGTCCGGCAGCCTTCGAGAATAACCCCGAAAGGCGGCGTATGCATACGGGTGCTGGAAAGCGTCGCGCGCCTCGCTCGCCGCGATCTCGAGCCGGAATGCGTCGCCGAGCTTGGTGTCGACGACCTCCACAATCAGGCGCTCGTCCTCTGCCTGCCAGAGCAGAGCAACCTCTAGGCCGTCGCCGGCGCGGAAGTCGAGCTCCTTCAAAGAGCCATCACTGTGTGCTGCATGGGTCATCTCCGTGTCCTCCCTGGCTCGTTGGCTTCTGAGAAGACGTTCGCGCCCGGTGCTAACGGCCTGCTACGGCGTCGCTAATCGGGCGCCCACGACGACGATTGGTTGGCGTGGAGTAGGAGGCCAGTGGCCTCCGATTAGGCCGCGGAGCCGGCCCTCACCCGGTCCGGGTGATGCGCCGCGGCGCGCCGCGGTCGACGCTCCTCGGATGTTGCTGCCGGTGACGCAACGCGCTGTCGTTTACTGGTTCGCCGAGCTCCGAAAATCGAGCCTGGTGCCGGCGGCGTGGAGGTGAGGCATACCCCGATCGGCGTGCGGCCACCGCCGCTTGGTCGCACGGTCGAGCACGGACGCGTGCGCCCGCGCAAGCTCGACCTGGTGTGCTCCGCCTGCGGGTATGGCATCGTGGGGCAAGGCCGCCCGAGCGATGCCCGATGTGCCAGTCACTTGCTGGGTGGGACCACGCTCCGTGGCGGCCGTTCCGCGGCCACTGACGGCGAGCAACCCTCCTAAGCGGACGCAGCAAGCGCAAGCGCGCCCAGCACCCCGGCTCGTGGGCCGAGGGCCGGGGCCGTAACGAAGCCGGAGATTCCATCGCCGAATACGGGGGCGTCGAGGTACCCGTTCATCAGCCCGACGACCTGGCCCTGGACGAGCTCCAGTAGCCTCGGCCGGTGCATGACGCCGCCGCCGATCACGACTCGCTCGGGCGAGAGGACGCAGATCACGCAGACGATCCCTAGCGCGAGGTACCGGGCCTCGAGGTCCCAGGCCCGCTGGTCGTCGAGCTCGGCCGCGGGCGTTCCCCAGCGCGCCTCGATCGCGCGGCCGGAGGCCAGGCCTTCCCAGCAATCGCCGTGGTAGGGACAGACGCCGGGAAACGGGTCGGCGTCCCGATCGTGCGGGACCCGCATGTGTCCGAACTCCGGGTGCAGCAACCCGTGCAGGAGCTTGCCGCCGACCATGCCGCCGCCGCCGATGCCGGTGCCGACGGTGATGTAGCAGGAGGTGTCGAGGCCCCGTGCGGCACCCCAGCGGTGCTCTCCGAGCGCGGCCGCGTTCACGTCCGTGTCGAAGGCGACCGGTACGCCGAGGCGGCGCTTGATCTCCCGCCCGAAGTCGGTCTGCGCCCAGCCGGGCTTCGGGGTCGTTGTGATGTAGCCCCAGGTCGGCGAGGCGAGGTTGCCGTCGAGTGGGCCGAAAGAGCCGATCCCGACGGCGTCGACGGGCCCTTCGCGCTCGAAGAAGGCAACCGCGCGGTCGATCGTCTCGGCCGGTGTCGTCGTCGGCAGCGTCGCCGTCGCTCGGAGGTCGTCCGGACCCGTGCCGATCGCGCATTCCCATTTCGAGCCGCCGGCCTCGATGCCGCCGTAGACCGTCAACCGGCCCCGTTCGTCTCGGCGCCGCACGACCTGCGGACCGTCAGCTGACCCGGTAGCACGACGACGTGGTCGCGGGCCGGCCCGCGGCCCTGGATCCGCTCGAGCAGCAGTTGCGTCCCGAGCGTCCCGAACGTCTCCGCGGGCTGCTCGAGCGCGGTCAGAAACGGATAGAGCCGCGACGCGAACTCGATGTCGTCGAAGCAGACGAGGGCGACATCGTCCGGAACCTCGAGGCCGGCGTTCCGCACGGCTTCGATCGCGCCGAGCGCGACGAGGTTGTTGACGGCGAACACCGCCGAGGGGCGATCCCCGGTCGAGAGAAGACGGCCCATACCCTCGAGCCCGCCGTCCGGATCCGGGGTCGTCTTCACCACGAGCGCCGGGTCGAGCGGCAGGCCCGCGGCTTTGAGGGCCGACTCGTACCCCTGCCGCCGCTCACGCGCGCTCGAGACCTCGTCCTTCTCGACGATCAGGCCGATCCGGCGGTGGCCGAGCCCGATCAGATGCTGGACGAGCCGCTGCGCGCCGCCGACGCTGTCGCCGACGACCGCGTCGCAGTCGACTCCGGCGACCGTTCGGTCGATCAGCACGAAGGGGACGCCGAACCTGGACAGCCGGGCCAGGTGCGGCTTCGACCGGTCGCTGACGGGGGCGATCGCGATGCCCTCGACCCGGTGAGCGATCAGTTCCTCGATCACGTCGCGCTCGACCGCGAGGTCGGCGCGGGTGTCGCAGAGGATGACGCGGTAGGCGGACCGGCGCGCGACTTCCTCGGCCGCGCGAACGACCATCGTGAAGAACGGATTGGCGACGTCCGGCACGATCACGGCGAGCGTCCCGGTGCGGCGGCCGCTCAGCCCACGCGCGAGCCGGCTTGGTATGTAGCCGAGCTCGGAAATCGCCTTCTCGACACGGCGCTGCGCCTCCGGGCTGACGCGATCGCTCTCGTTGATCACCCTCGAGACCGTCATCGGCGACACGCCGGCGAGGGAGGCGACGTCCTTGATCGTCACGTCGGCTGAGTTCGCACGCACTCCGAATCCTTGGTAGCGGTACCACAGAGTACAGCCGAGGCCTTCGTGAACCAAGAGTCTTCGGCTTGACTATTGCGTCTCAAACGTGTTATCGGTACCACAACCAAGGGCAAGGGAGGTATCACATGCGCGATCCGCAGGGGAAACTCAGACGTCCGACACGGCGGACGCTGGGTCTCGCGGTAGCGCTCCTCGCAGTCGTTGTCGCCACGTCGGCGATCGTCGCCGCCGCGTCCGCCACGACAGGGTCGAAGAGCGCGAAGATCAAGGTCGGGCTGATCACGAAGGACGCCACGAACCCGTTCTTCGTGAAGATGCGCGCCGGAGCGACGAAGGCGGCGAAGCAGCTCGGCGCATCGCTCATCTACGCAGCCGGCAAGAGCAGCTCCGACAACGCGAGCCAGATCGCGGCGATCGAGAACATGACCACCGCCGGCGTCAAGGGGATCCTGATCACAGTCGCGGACGGGAAGGCCGAGAACGCCGCGATCGCGAAGGCGCGGAAGAACGGCGTCATCGTGATCGCTCTGGACTCGCCGACCGTTCCGCCTAGTGCTACGAACGCCCTCTTCGCGACGAACAACTTCAACGCGGGAGTGCTGATCGGCAAATACGCACGCGCAGCGACGAAGGGCAAGAAGGTGACGATCGGGATGCTCGACGAGCATGCCGGGTCGTCGGTGGGAGCCCTGCGACACAACGGCTTCCTGAAGGGCTTCGGGATCAAGGGCAGCAACAGCCAGATCGCCTGCGTCGGAAACGGTGAGGGTCAGACGGCACCGTCGCAGACGGCGATGGAGAACTGCTTGCAGAAGAACCCGAACATCAACGTTGTCTACACGATCAACGAGCCCAGCGCGGCCGGCGCGTGGACGGCGTTGAAGAACGCCGGCAAGACGCAGGCCGCCACCACGATCGTCTCGGTCGACGGTGGTTGCGCCGGCGTCCGAAACGTCAGGGCCGGCGTGATCGACGCCACTTCGCAGCAGTACCCGTTGCTGATGGCCTCTCGGGGCGTCGGAGCGGTCGTCAAGTACGCGAAGACCGGTGTGAAGCCGCGCGGCTACACGGACACCGGCGTGAACCTGATCGCGAAGAAGGCGCTCGTCGGCGTCCGATCGAAGACTGTCAAGTACGGCCTCGCAAACTGCTGGGGCTAGAAAAGTAGGTCCCTCAACACCCACCGCGACCGGAGAGCAGCTACTCGCTCTCCGGTCGCGGCTGGTTTCGGCCTCCTAGGATCCATCCGGCCTTCCAGGACGAGACGTTGAGCGCAACCCAAACCTCAGCCCAGCCACCGAGCGCCCGGTCCCCGCTCGACTGGACCCGCCGCTTCCTCGCGGCGCCCGCCGTCGGGCCGTTCCTCGCGCTGCTGCTGACGATGGCGTTCTTCTCGCTGAAGAGCGACCGTTTCCTCCAGGGCCCCAACCTCTCGCTCGTGCTTCAGCAGGTGATGGTCGTCGGCGTGCTCGCGATCGGCCAGACCCTCGTGATCCTGACCGCCGGGATCGACCTCTCCGTTGGAACGGTGATGGCTTTCGGGCAGATCGTGATGACGAAGTTCGCGATCGACCAGGGCTACAGGCCGCTGACGGCGATCGCCCTCGGCATTCTCGCCTGCGTCGCCTTCGGCGTGCTCAACGGGGCGCTCGTGACGGGGGTGAGGCTGCCGGCGTTCATCGTCACGCTCGGCACGCTCAACATCGCCTTTGCGTTGACCCACATCGTCTCGAAGGACATCACCTACCCTCCGGGCACGTCGGGGGCTTCGACATTGCCCAGCCAGCTGCTCTTCTTCGGCCGGACGTTCACCATCGGGAACACGGAGATCACGTACGGGGTCGTGCTGATGTTCGTGCTGTTCGGCATAGCCTGGTTCGCCCTCACCCAGACGGCCTGGGGCCGGCACGTTTATGCGGCCGGGGACGACCCCGAGGCCGCCCGGCTGACCGGCATCAAGACCTGGCGCGTCCTGCTCAGCGTCTACACGGTCGCCGGTCTCCTGTACGGGATCGCGGCGTGGCTGCTGGTCTCGCGGACCGAGCTCGGCGATCCGAACGCCGGTCAGACGACCGAGAACCTCGACTCGATTACGGCCGTCGTGCTGGGTGGGACGAGTCTGTTCGGTGGGCGCGGAACGGTGATCGGGACGCTGATCGGAGCGATCATTGTCGGTGTCTTCCGCAACGGCCTGACGCTGATCGGGGTCGAGGTGATTTACCAGTACCTCGTCACCGGCATCCTCGTGATCCTCGCCGTCTCGGTCGATCAGCTCACGCACAGGAGGCGGTTGTGAGCGAGCAGCAGCAGCCGGTCCTTGAGGCGCGCGGGCTCGCCAAGCGGTACGGGCAGGTCGTCGCGCTCGACGGAGTCGATTTCGAGCTCTATCCGAACGAGATCGTCGCCGTGATCGGCGACAACGGCGCCGGCAAATCGACGCTGATCAAGGCGCTCTCGGGCGCGCTGCAGCCGGACGAGGGTGAGATCCGTCTCGACGGCAAGCGCGTCCGCTTCCGCACTCCCGGCGATGCGCGCAGTGCAGGGATCGAGACCGTCTACCAGGATCTCGCGGTCGCTCCCTCGCTCGACATCGCCTCGAACATCTTCCTGGGGCGAGAGGCCAGGCGGCGGGGACCGCTCGGGCTGGCCCTGCGCATGCTGGCGAAGCGGACGATGCGCCGCGAGGCGGCGCGCCACCTGGAGGAGCTCAAGATCGGCGTCCAATCGATGCGACAACCCGTCGAGGATCTCTCCGGCGGCCAACGCCAGGGCGTCGCGGTCGCCCGCGCGGCGAAGTGGGCGCAGCGGGTGGCGATCATGGACGAGCCGACCGCGGCGCTCGGGGTCAAGGAGACCCGCCAGGTGATCGACCTGATTCTCCGCGTTCGCGAGCGCGGCCTGCCCGTGATCCTGATCAGCCACGACATGCCGCACGTGTTCGAGCTCGCCGACCGGATTCAGATCATGCGGCTCGGCAAGCGCGTGGCGGTCGTGACCCCGCACACTCACACGATGCCCGAGGCGGTCGCGATCATGACCGGCGCGACGCGCGGCGAGCTCGAGCAGGCGCTCGTCAAGGACGCGCCGCCGGCGGAGCTGCCCGAGGAAAGCGAGTGACCCCGACCCTCCCGGCGAGAGACTGGAGCCTCAGATGAGCTACCTCCCAGCAACCGATCGCTACGAGCGGATGCAATACCGAAGATCCGGGCGCAGCGGACTTCAGCTGCCCGAGCTGTCGCTTGGTCTCTGGAACAACTTCGGCGACGACTTCCCGTTCGACTCGGGCCGCGCGATCGTCAGGCGCGGCTTCGACCTCGGGATCACCCACTTCGACCTCGCCAACAACTACGGACCGCCGTACGGCTCGGCCGAGGAGAACTTCGGGCGCATGTTCGCGCACGACCTCAGGCCCTACCGCGACGAGCTGGTGATCTCGACGAAGGCCGGCTACGACATGTGGCCCGGGCCTTACGGGCAGTGGGGCTCGCGGAAGTACCTTCTCGCGAGCCTCGACCAGAGCTTGCACCGCATGGGGCTCGAATACGTCGACATCTTCTATTCGCACCGGTTCGACCCCGAGACGCCGCTCGAGGAGACGATGGGCGCCCTCGACGCGGCGGTACGACAGGGCAAGGCGCTCTATGTCGGGATCTCGTCGTACTCCGCCGCCAAGACCCGTGAGGCCGCCGGCATCCTGCGCGATCTCGGGACGCCGCTGCTGATCCACCAACCGTCGTACTCGATGCTCAACCGCTGGATAGAGCCCGAGCTGCTCGACGTGCTCGAAGACGAGGGCGTCGGCTGCATCGTCTTCTCGCCGCTCGCGCAGGGGATGCTGACGGACAAGTACCTGCACGGGATCCCAGAGGGCTCGCGCGCAAGCCGCAGCGCAACGCTCTCGCCGGACCTGATCACCGACGAAGCGATGGAGAAGATCCGCGCACTGAACGAGATCGCGAGCGCGCGCGGCCAGAGCCTCGCTCAGATGGCGCTGGCGTGGGCCCTGCGCGACCCGCGGATCACTTCGGCGCTCGCCGGGGCAAGCAGTGTCGGACAGCTCGAGACGAACGTTGCCGCTCTCGACCGCATGGACTTCACGGACGACGAGCTCGCGGAGATCGACAAGCACGCGACCGACAGCGGCATCAATCTCTGGGCCGCCTCGAGCAACGAATAGGGAGCGAAGCGGAGGCGATCGTTCGAAGCCTGGCCGGCGACCTGCTCGCGGCAGTCGACGCAGCGAGGGGGCGATTCCTGCTCGGAATCGCCGGGCCGCCGGGGGCGGGCAAGTCGACGCTGGCGGGAGGGCTGGCCGGGGCGGTCGGCGACCAGCGAGGTGACGGGGCCGCCGTTGTTGCGCCGCTCGACGGCTTTCACCTGTCGAACGAGACGCTCGATCACCTCGGGCTTCGCTCGGTGAAGGGCGCGCCGCAGACGTTCGATGCCGCGGCCTTCGTCGCGGCCCTGCGGCGTGTCCGGGAAGAGCCCGCTGCCACCGTGCTTTGGCCGGACTTCGATCGCGTCGTCGAAGCGACCGTCCCGGACGCGATCCCGATCGGTCCGGAGGCGAGGCTGGTGATCACGGAAGGGAACTACCTCCTGCTCGATCAGCCGGGGTGGCGCGAGGTGCGTCAGCTGCTCGACGAGGTCTGGTACATCGACGCGCCCCGCGACGTGCTCCGCCGGCGTCTGATCGAACGTCAGGTCGCCGGCGGCCGGCCCGAGCAGGAGTCGGTCCGGCACGTGGACGAGAGCGACCTCCCGAATGCCGAGCTCGTGGCTCGGACTCGCCAGCTCGCGGACAGAGTCATCCGCCCATGACGGCTCGGGAGCGGATGGTGGCGGGCGAGCTCTACGATGCGCTCGATCCGGAGTTGGTCGAGGCCCGCGAGCGCGCCCGGCTGCTGCTCGCTCGCTACAACGCGACTGGCGACCGGGACGCTCTGACCGCGCTCGTCGGGCGGCTGGCCGACGACACCGTCGTCGAGCCGCCGTTCCACTGCGACTACGGCTTCAACATCTCCGTCGGGCGGCACTTCTACGCGAACGTGAACTGTGTCTTCCTCGACTGCGCGCCGATCGAGATCGGCGACCACGTCCTCCTCGGGCCGGGTGTCCACCTCTACACGGCCACGCACCCGCCCGACTCCGCGGAGCGGCGCAGCGGCCTCGAGCTCGCGAAGCCGATCTCGGTCGGCGACGATGCGTGGCTCGGAGGCGGCGCGATCGTGCTTCCCGGCGTCACGATTGGCGCCCGCGCGGTCGTTGGGGCCGGCAGCGTCGTCACGCGGGACGTTTCTGCAGACGAGAGGGTCGCCGGCAACCCCGCACGGCCGATCGGCCGCTGACGACGATCAGCGCGGCACGAGCTCGAGTGTCGCCGCTTTGGCTCCCGGCGTGAACAGTGGGTCGACGGAGCTGGCTGCGTAGTGCTGGTACTTCGTGCGGTAGGCGCCGTCGATCTCGTCGATGACGTCGTCACCGGCTTCGACGAAACGGACGTCCTTGTCGACGCCGCCGGCGCGGATGTGACCTTCGTGCCGGTCCTCCGTGCCGCGGAACCAGTGCGACGTGCGCCCGTACACTGAGCGGACGTAGAGGTCGTCGCCCAGGCGGACGACCCAGATCGTCACCGGCTTTCGCAGCCTCCCGTCGGGCCGTGCGGACGCGAGCTGAAGCTCGTCCGCGGCCGCGATCTTCTCGAGCTCGTCGCTCGGCCAGTCGGTCATGAGCCCTTTAGTGAAGCATGGGTTGCTTCCGCTTGTTCAATCGGATCGACCGGCGGGGGCCTCGCTAGAGCCACGCCGCCGTTTCAGGTACCAGCGAATGACCTCGACGGCGCCCGCAACCGCGAAAGCAATCGCGAGTGCGAGCAGGAGGCCCTTCCAGGGCGCCGCCTCGAACGCGTGGCCGCCGAAGTACCCGAGCAGCGAGGCGTAGAGGGCCCAGCCGAGTGCCGCCGCCGCGTCGAAGATCACGAACCGACGCCACGGGTAACCGAGCGTGCCGGCGCTCAAAGTGACGACTGTGCGGCCTCCCGGGATGAAGCGGGCGATCAGGATCAGCTCTCCGCCTCGCTCGCTGACCTGCTGGTGAGCCCACTCGATGCGCTTTCGAGCTTTCTCGCCGCTGAAGAAGCGGTCGTTGATCCGGGTTCCAAAGCGGTGTCCAACGTAATAGGCGGTGTTGTCGCCGAGGAAGGCTCCGGAGGCGGCCCCGGCAACCACGATCGGCAGGCTCAAGTCACCCGTCGACGCGACGACGCCCGCGGTGATCACCGAGGTCTCGCTTGGCACGATGGGCACGAGGGCATCGAGGTACGCCAGCAGCGCGATGATCAGGTACGCCCAACCGGAGGCGTTCGAGACGAGGTCGGTGAACTGGCTAAAAATCGCCGCCTACCTTAGAGGCCGTGGCCGTGCTTCGGCCTGACCGAATCCGCGGGCTTAAACGCCCAGCTTCGGCTGCGACTCGCCCGTGGAGGGCCGCAGCGAACGTCTCAGCTCGAGCGCCCGCGTCAGATCCGTGATCGATAGAAGCCCGGCCAGGTGCCCGTTCTCGACGACCAGGCCGCGGTTCGACGTCGGCGACGAGAGCGCCGTCAGCGCGTCGATCGCCGTCTCGTCCTCGGTAAGCAGCGGCACCCGCTCGAGCGGAAGCATCGCCTCTCGAACGCGCCGCGAGTCCCACTCCGAGCGCGGAAGCGCAGCGACCGATCCGAACGCGAGAAGGCCGATCGCTCGCCCTCCGTCGACGACCGGATACGTCGTGAAGCGACGTGACCGGGCCACCTCGTCCATGAACTGACCGACGGTGAGGTCCCCGTCGACCGTCACCGGATCGCGCACCATCAGATCGCGTACGCGCAACCCGTGAAGCGCGGCCTCGGTCGCGATGTATCGAGCCTCCGCCGTCGCGGCCTGCAGGAGGAACCAGCCGATGAACGCAAGCCACGCACCGCTGAACGAGCCCTGAACGATGACCATCGCGACTCCAAGCCCGATGAACAGGTAGCCGAAGACACGCCCGATGTCGGTGCCGACCCGCGTTGCCCAGCCGAGGTCGCCTTTGCTCTGCCAGAGCGCCGCCCGCAGCACGCGGCCGCCGTCAAGCGGCAGCGCTGGGATCAAGTTGAAGACCAGCAAGGCGAGATTGATGTAGCCGAGCCAGGCAGCGACGCCGTCGACAGCGCTCGGCAGTCCGGCGATCGCGATCAGCACGAAAACGACACCGAGAACGAGAGACACGAGCGGTCCTGCGATCGCGATCCGGAACTCCGCGCCCGCGCTGGGGAATCCACCCTTGAACTGCGACACACCCCCGAACAGCCAGAGCGTGATCCCGTCGACCTCCAGCCCCTCTCGCCGCGCCGCCCAGGCATGGCCGAGCTCGTGCAGGAGGATCGAGGCGAAGAACAAGAGAGCCGCGACGACCGCCATCGCGAGGTGCGTGTCGCGGGAAAGCCGCGGGTTCTGGGAAGGAAAGACCCCGTCTGCGAGCGTCCAGACGATCAGCGCGAGGACGACGAGCCAGCTCCAGTTGACCCGAACTTCGACGCCGCCGATGCGGCCGAGTGAGATGTTGCCGCTCAGCACTCGGTCGTCCAGCCTATCGAGAGGACGCCGTTGATCATCCCGGGTCGTCCGAGAAAGCGACGACGGCGGCGACAAAGTGCTCGACCGCCGCTTCGTGGCTGAGAGGTTCGCGTTGCATGCCGCCACGATGACCCTCCGGCCAGGCCGCGTCTTCCCGGCCAGCGCCTCAACACGACTACAGGCCAGCAGGAATAGTTCCTGTCACTCCGTCGAGTATTCCGACGCAGGTTCGACGAGCTTTCGGCCCCATCAACAGGCATGGGGATCACACTCTTTCGCCGCAGTTCGCCGGGCGAGCCTCCGTCGGACGGACAGGAGGAGCTCTCCGCTGACAACCTGCGCCGGCTCCTCGAGATCGAGCGCGGTCAGCGGCTACTGCTCCAGAACGCCTGCGAAGACACCGTCGTCGCGCTTGCCCGCGCGCTCGAGTCGAAGGACATCGGGACAGGGGCTCACTCGCAACGCGTCCAGCGCTACGCGCTCGAGCTAGCCGATGCCGCAGCGCCCGAACTGCTCGGCGACGCGAGCGCGGAGCACGGGTTCCTCCTCCACGACGTCGGCAAGATCGGGATTCCGGACCGCGTACTTCGCGAGCCGGGGCCGCTCGATCCGGACGAGCGGCGGCTGATGCAGACACACACGTTGATGGGTGAGCGGATGCTCTCCGACGTGGCCTTGCTGCGAGGAGAAGGGCTCAGGGTCGTCCGCTCCCATCATGAGCGCTGGGACGGCCTCGGCTATCCCGACCGGCTCGTCGGAGACGAGATTCCGATCGGCGCCCGCGTGTTTGCCGTGGCTGACACGCTCGATGCGCTAACCAACGACCGGCCCTACCGGGCCGCCGGCAGCTGGGAAGACGCCGCGGCGCTGATCGTCGCGGAGGCGGGCGGGCAGTTCGACCCAGACGTAGTCGAGGCTTTTCTCGAGCGCGAACTCGCCATGCGCTCCTTGCAGCGCGAGTTCGCCAGTCTCGCGACGCTCAACTAAGCGAGCGGCCTCAGCGGCTAGACGCCTGCTCGCACTCATCGTGGGCCTGTTGGACAACCGATGAGTTTCAGAAGGCCGGGCCGTCTTAGGCCGTATGGATTGCGTTGAGGTCTTGAGAGGACCGTTCCAACTCGCCGAGCCCGTGTTCGAGCAAGTGGTAGGCGCGGTCGAGGTCGGCGCGCAGACGGCGGGTTGCCGCCGGCCCGTGCTTGCCGGCGAGTGCCTGCTTGCGCGCGGCGCGGAAGAGCTGGCGATGAACGCTGACGAGGAGCCCGGCGGCGAGGCGCGCGTCCCGCTCGTCGAGGGCGAGCTCGGCCTGAAGGGTCTCGGTCAGAACCTGGACAAACCGGGACATGACCTCGAGCTCCTTCGCCTTGAGAGCCGTCGACTCCTCGATGATCCGGGCGAACGTCGCGAAGCCGGGGCTGCAGAGCCGCGGGCACTCGGTGGCCTGGAGCCGCCGCAGCGCCTGGAGGATCGATTCGCCCTTGCGGCGCCCGGTGATCGCGGCGACCAGCGCCGCCTCTCGCTCGGGCACCTCGTCGAAGAAGAGATCCTCCTTGGTCGGGAAGTAGTTGTAGATCGTTTTTTCGGAGACGTTCGCGGCCTCGGCGACTTCGGCAACCGTGACGTGGTCGAAGCCCCGTCGCGCGAACAGCTGCATGGCCCGGTCGGCGATCTCCTGCCGCGTGTGCAGCTTCTTCAACTCGCGCAGGCCCACGCCGCCAGTGTAACCAAATTTTTACAGTTGCAGAAAACTTTCTGTTGCTGTAACGTCGTCGCCTTGTTCAAACGGAAGGAGATTTCGTGCTAGCTCGCCTCGCGCACACCGTCGCCCGTCACCGGCGCGCCATCATCGTCGCCTGGGTCGTCCTCACGCTCTTCGGCGGCTTCGCCGCCGGCCAGGTCTCGAAACGCTGGTACCAGAGCTTCTCGATCCCGGGCAAGTCCGCCTACGAGGCGAACCAGCGGACGCTGAAAGCGTTCGGCAGCGGCGTGCGGCCGCCCGACGTCGTCGTCTTCCGCACGAGCGACGACGCGACGAAGAGCGAGGCGATCAAGCAGGCGATGCAGCGTGCCGCGGCCACCATGCCGGGTGCGCGGACGAGCTCGTACTTCTCCACCGGGAGCCTGATCTACGTGTCGCGCGACCGCCACACGACCTTCGAGGAGGTCTACCCGCCCGGCCTGGCCAAGTTCGACACCAAAAGCGGTGCCGCTCGCATGCGCGCGGCAGCCGCGACGGGCCTACCGGCCGGCATCACCGTGGACGTGACTGGCCACGACCCGCTCGAAGAAGCGAGTTCGCACGGTGGGGGTGGGCCGAGCGTGCTGCTCGAGGCCGTGATCGGAGGCCTCGGCGCGCTCGTGATCCTGCTCTTCGTCTTCGGCACCCTGCCCGCCGTGTTGATGCCGATCGCCGTCGCGGTGGCGGCGATCCTCAACACCTTCACCCTCGTCTGGGCGCTGACCTACATCACCAACGTCTCGATCATCGTCCAGTTCCTGATCGCCCTCGTCGGGCTGGGAGTGGCGATCGACTACGCACTGCTGATGATCTTCCGCTTTCGCGACGAGCTGCGTGAGGGTGAGGACGTCGAGACCGCTCTCGTCGAGACGATGACCCACGCCGGTCGTTCCGTGATCGTCTCAGGCTCCACCGTCGCTGTCGGTCTGCTTTCGATGATCATCCTGCCGCTGCCGTTCCTCCGCTCGATCGGCATCGGCGGGATGCTGATTCCGGCGGTCTCGGTGATCACGGCGATCACCCTGCTCCCCGCGCTGCTGGCAACGCTCGGCACACGAATCAACAGCCTGCGTGTGCTGCCGAAGCGGTTCGTCGACCGAGGGCATCCCGAGGACGGCGGCTGGGGCCGCTGGGCGCGATTCGTGCTGCGGCGTCCTTGGCCGGTCGCGATCGTCGGAATCACGATCGTCGCCGTGCTCGCAGGCATCGGCACACAACTGAATCCGAACGAGTCGCAGCTGAAGAACTTTCCCGGCACGGGCACCGCGATCGCCGGTCGCCAGATGCTCGCCGACGCCGGCATCAGCCCCGGCGTGATGAAGCCCTTCGACGTCCTCGTCGAGCACGGCGGGAATCCGCAGGCGGTGGCTGCCAAGCTGACCAAGGTCGACGGGATTGCCGGCGCGGCCGCGCCTCCGTCCTGGCGCCGCAGCGGCGACTCGATCGTCGAGGCCTTCCCCACGATTGATGGCGCAGCACCCGGCATCCAAGAAGTGATCGACCGCGCCAACGGCGTGCTTAGCGGAACCGACGCAACGCTCGCCGGCGTTCCCGCGGTTGACCGCGACTTCGTGCACGCCATCTACGGCAACTTCCCGTATCTGCTCGCCTTCGTGCTCGTCCTCACCTTGATCCTGCTTGCCCGGGCATTCCGGTCGATCGTGCTCCCGATCAAGGCGGTGCTGCTCAACCTGCTCTCACTGGCGGCTGCGTTCGGGATCGTCGTCTTCATCTTCCAGGAGGGCCACGGCTCCTCGCTCTGGAACATCACGGCCACCCAGGCGGTCACGGCCTGGATTCCGCTGATGATCTTCGCGTTCCTGTACGGGCTCTCGATGGACTACGAGGTCTTCATGCTCTCGCGCATGCGCGAGGCCTACGACGAGACGGGCTCGACCAACAAGGCGATCGAGCTCGGACTGGCCCGAACCGGGAAGCTGGTCACCAGCGCCGCGCTGATCCTCATGTTCGCGTTCCTCGTCCTCTCCTCGAGCCCGGGCTTCGAGATCAAGGAGTTCGCGATCGGGCTTGCAGCCGGGATCATCTTCGACGCCACGGTGATCCGAGGGCTCCTCGTTCCGGCGCTCATGCGACTCCTCGGGGAGGCGAACTGGTGGATGCCCCACTGGACGCGCAGGGCGCTCTTCCTTCCAACCCGAGAAACCCTTCCCGCCCCCGCTTCGGACAACGTGTAAGGAGTCGAAAAGCCAAGGGGCGTCGGGTGAAGCCGACGCCCTTGGGAATCACTAGCGCTCGCTACGATCGAGCAAGTGGCGGGGCATGAGCATGACCCCTCGGGCGACCGGCGGATGCTGGCCGGAGCGCTCGCGCTCATCGTCGGGCTGCTCGTCGCCGAGATCGTCGTCGGACTCGCGGCGAGCTCGCTCGCACTCCTCGCCGACGCCGGCCACATGCTCACCGACGCGGCCGCGCTTGCGCTTGCGCTCGTCGCGGCCTCTTTCGCGCGACGCCCGCCGGGCGGAAGCTGGACGTTCGGCTTCCGGCGGGTCGAGATTCTCGCGACGTTGGCGAACGGGATCACGCTTGCGCTCGTCGGGATCTGGATCGTCTTCGAGGCGGTGCGGCGGCTGGTCTCGCCGCCTGATGTCCATGGTGGGCTCGTGCTCGCGCTCGCGGGAGCGGGCATCCTCGTCAACCTCGCGGCAGCCGCGCTGCTCGTGGGGCCGAGCCGCAACAGCCTGAACGTCCGAGGCGCCTTCCTGCACGTCACAACCGACCTGGCGGCGTTCGTCGGCACCGCGGTCGCGGGCGCGCTGATCCTCGTCACCGGCTGGAACCGGTTCGATCCGCTAGCCAGCCTTGCGGTCGCAGGACTGATCTTCTGGTCGAGCGCGATCCTGCTGCGGGAGTCGTCGCGGATCCTCCTGGAGATCTCGCCTGGCGAGATGCCGCCGGACGAGGTCGCCGAGGCGATGCTCGCCGTCCCTGACGTCGTCGAGGTGCACGACCTGCACGTCTGGACGGTCGGCAGCGGCTTTCCGGCGCTCTCCGCGCACGTGCTCGTGCGGCCGGAGGGCGACTGCCACGAGGCGCGCCGCGAGCTCGCGGCGATGCTCGCCGAGCGCTTCGGCCTCGAGCACACGACACTCCAGGTCGAGCACGCGCGGCAGCAGCGGCCGGTCGGCACCGAGCTGCCGCTGGCGCGCGGCTAAGTCGTCCTTCGCCGCTGCGAGGCCCTGCTGGCGGCCGCAAGCTAGTCTCCGCCGATCGTGGCGGGCCTCGAGCGAAAGACCGCGATCGTCACGGGCGCCTCGAGCGGCATCGGCGCCGCGACGGCGGCCGCGCTCGCCCGCGAGGGAGCCCGCGTCGCCGGCGGCGCCCGCCGCGTCGACCAGCTGGAGACGGAGATCAAGCTCGAGCTCGACGTCACGGACCAAGAAAGCTGCGGGCGGTTCGTCGAGGCCGCGATCGGCGAGCTCGGCGGGCTCGACATCCTGGTCAACAACGCCGGCCTCGGCCTTGGCCGCGACCCGTTTGGGGAGTCGACCGAAGAAGACGAGGAGATGCAGCTGGAGACGAACATCCACGGCCTGATCCGGATGACGCGTCTCTGCCTGCCGCACATCCGCGACGGCGGGCACATCATCAACATGGGCTCGATCGCCGGCCGCCAGGCCTACGAAAACGCCGCCGTCTACGTCGCCTCGAAGTTCGCCGTGCGCGGCTTCACCTACGCGCTCCGCGAGGACCTGCTCGGCCGGCCGGTCCGGCTGACGACGGTCGATCCCGGCCTCGTCGAGACGAACTTCTCGCGAGTCCGTTTCCGCGGTGACGAGGAGAAGGCGAAGGCGCCGTACGAAGGCGTCGACGCCCTCCGTCCAGAAGACATCGCCGAATGCATCCTCTTCGCGCTCACCCGACCCCTCCACGTCAACATCGACGAGCTCGTCGTCAAGGCGCTCGCACAATCAAGCCCCGTTCGCATCGCCAGGACCTGATTTGCCGCAGTTGACGATTCTCGAGGGCTCGACCTTCTGCATTTGCGATGAGGTCGGCGACATCGACCGCCGCACGCACGGGTTCTACAGCGAGGACACGCGCTTCCTCTCGGTGCTGCGCCTGCGGATGAACGACGCGCGGCCGCTCCTGCTCTCGTCCGGCAAGGTCGAGTACTTCTCGGCCGCGTTCTTCCTGCGGAACCCGCTCGCGGGCGGGCTCGAGCAGGACGTCGTCTCGATCCTGCGCGAGCGTTTCGTCGGCGAGTCGATGCAGGACGTGATCGTCGCCCAGAACCAGAGCATGGAACGGCAGTCGTTCGAGCTCGAGCTCGAGATCGAGGCCGACTTCGCGGACATCCTCTCCGTCAAGGCGCATGACTTCGCGCTCGGCGACCCCATGCGCGCGAAACCACTGCCCGAGCGAGTGCCGATCCGCTTCTCGGAAGAGCACAACGAGTTCCTGCTCGAGGACCCCGACGACGGAGCGCAGACGCAGGTCATCTTCTCGCAGCGCGGTGAGATCGACGGCGCGAAGGTGCGCTGGAAGGTCGAGCTCGAGCCGCGCGAACGCTGGCATCTCCGGGTCGACGTGATCCCGTCGCTCGAGGGCGACCACGTCGTCCCGCGCCAGCTCGAGCGGCGCTTCGGGGACGAGATGACGCGCGTGCGCGACTCACTTGCGGCGTGGCGGCTCCGTGTGCCCCAGATCCGGGCCGACTGGGACGACCTCGGCCGCTCGTTCTTCCAGTCGGTTTCTGACCTCGCGTCCCTGCGGATGCAGCGAGGCGGAAGGATCGGACGCCTGCCCGCCGCCGGGATGCCGTGGTTCATGACCGTCTTCGGCCGCGACACACTGATCACCTGCTACCAGACTTTGCTGTTCGGGCCTGAGCTCGCCCGCAGCGGGCTGGACGTGCTCGCCGACCTGCAGGCGACCGAGGACGATCCGACGATCGACGCCGAGCCGGGCAAGATCGTCCACGAGGTCCGCGACGGCAAGGCCGCGAAGACCTGGTTCCACACCTACTACGGCACCGTCGACGCGACGCCGCTCTACCTGATCCTGCTCTCGGAGGTCTGGCGCTGGACCGACGACGCCGCGCTGCTGCGGGAGCTGAAGGAGCCCGCGATGAGAGCGCTCGCGTGGATCGACGAGTACGGTGACCGCGACGGCGACGGCTTCGTCGAGTACGAGCGGCGAACCCAGCGCGGGCTTGAGAACCAGTCCTGGAAGGACTCGGGCGACTCCCAGCGCTTCCACGACGGCTCGATCGCACGCGGGCCGATCGCGCCATGCGAGGTGCAGGGGTACGTCTACGACGCGAAGCGCCGCACGGCCGAGATGGCCCGCGAGGTCTGGCGCGACCGCGCGCTCGCCGACCGCCTCGAGCGCGACGCCGAGGAGCTGCGCCGCGCCTTCGATGAGAGGTTCTGGACCGAACGCCGCGGGGGCTACTACGTGCTCGCACTCGACGGCGAGAAGCGGCAGGTCGACTCGCTCTGCTCGAACATCGGCCACCTGCTCTGGAGCGGCATCGTTCCGCGCGAGCGCGTGGACCCGATCGTGGACGCGCTGATGGGCGAGGAGCTCTGGTCCGGCTGGGGCGTGCGGACGATGTCCGAGGGAGACGCCGCCTACAACCCGCTCTCGTACCACAACGGCACCGTCTGGCCCCACGACAATTCCCTGATCGCCGTCGGCCTCGCCCGCTACGGGCGCT
>WNGE01005258.1_pt1 | contig 31971 bp, 18 predicted proteins | sample 5400651 | NCBI WGS metagenome assembly WNGE01 (sample SAMN13153370, study PRJNA577476) | soil metagenome | isolation source: 60 cm soil or saprolite under grassland replicate 2 | place: USA:California | collected 2016-06-15
AGACGACCCAGCGCTGGCTTAAGGCCCAATGCGGAAAAATAATTTCCGCTAACGTAGCTGCCCACGAAGTGATCAGCTTTGTTGTCGGCGCTCATGCCTCCGAGAGTCACTTGGTGGGCAAACAGGTCGGAAAAGGTGTCCGTTTGTTTTCTCAGATCAACCAGTTCCGGATAAGAAAGGAAGTAAAGGCCAAGAGGCGCTCCCTGCTGCTGTTCGGCCAGGACTGTAATTTGCTCAGCGTCCGGCACCGGTAGCGGACGAAGAATGAAGCCGTTGACTGCGCTGAATATCGTGACATTTGCCGCAATCCCTAGCGCCAGCGTGAGCACCGCCGTGAAGGCGAATCCCGGCTTGCTGCGCAGTTGCCGCAACGCGTAACGAACGTCTTGTATGAGGGCAGTCATTTATTTCTCCTCACTCGTACCGCAGCGCCACCATCGGATCGACCTTCGCAGCGCGGCGCGCGGGAATGTAGCTGGACGCGATTGCCACAACGCACAACACAAACACAACCACTACATAAGTCACAGGATCTGTTGGTTTGGTGCCGTAGAGCAGTCCGGACATGAGTCGAGTCAGCGCCAGCGCTCCGGCCAATCCGACAGCGACCCCGCTAATGGCGAGAATCACACCCTGCCAAACCACCAGCCGCAGAACGTCATCTCTCTGCGCGCCCAAAGCCATGCGAATGCCGATCTCATGAATCCGCCGCGAAACTGAATAACTCATGACTCCGTAAATTCCGACTGCAGCCAGAATCAACGCCACGCAAGCGAACGCGCCCAGCAAAGTTAGGTAAAACCGCGATTCGCCAGTCGCTTTGCCGACGACTTGCTCCATGGTCTGCACTTCGGAAATAGGCGCGTTGCGGTCTAGCGAATGAATTGCTGTCTGAACTTCAGGAGCTAAACTCGCAGCATCGCGCGATGTGTGCACCACCAAAGTCAGGTACGCGAATGGCCCTGATGGGTTCTGCATATAGTTTCGTGACTGCAAGTAAGGAACGAACACTTCCTCTTCCACGGGCGCAACCCAATTGCTGCGAACGGTGTTTTTCACCACACCAATCACCGTGGCCCACGAAGGATTTGCCTTGCTACCATCGTCAAAAGTGATTTGCTTGCCGATAGGATCTTCACCCGGCCAATGACGGTGGGCCATGTATTCGTTGATCACAACCACGTCCGGAGTATTGATGTTGTCGGCTTCAGCCACATCACGCCCGCTCAAGATGGGAATGCGCATCGTGCGGAAATAACCGGGAAAAACTGCGCGGAATGTAGCGACAGGTGCTTCCCCCGGACGCTCCAGCGCCCGTCCTTGCACATGAAATGGAAAACCCCACTGATCGCCGGCCAGTGGAAGATGATTGATGCCGCTCACGGACTGAACGTCGGGAATGGTGCTGATTTTTTGAAGCGCCTGCTGATAGAAAGGACCAGTATGCCCGGCACTAGCTTGCTCCGTGCCCTGAACTCCAACCACCATGGAGAGCACATTGTGCGGATCAAATCCCGGGTCCACACTCTGCAACGCCACAAAAGTACGGATCATCAACCCGGCACCGGCAAGCAGGATGACCGCAAAAGCAAATTCAGAACTCACCAGCAGGCTGCGTAACCGGTTGCGGCGAAGCCCATCGCTGGTTCCGCGATCCCCTTCCTTCAAAGCATCACTGACGTTCGCTGCCGAGGCTTTCCATGCAGGGAGCATGCCGAAAGCCAGTCCAGTGGTAACTGAAACGGCCACCAGAAACAGCAGCACATATTGATCAACTGCGATAGTTACCAGTCGGGGTATTTGCTGCCGGCCAAGTGCGATGAGCACTCGAGTCCCCCAGAACGCAAGTAACAACCCAACAACTCCGCCCATCAACGCAACCATCAAGCTTTCAACCAGGTATTGACGCAGTACACGCAACCGCATCGCTCCAAGCGCCGCGCGAACGGCAATCTCCCGTCGCCGCGCAGCCGAACGCGCAAGGAACATATGAGCTACGTTGGCACAGCCAATCAGTAATACAAATCCAACTGCCCCAAAGAGCACTAGAAGCGCTGGACGAATATTGCCCACAACCTTTTCGCGCAGCGACAACGCCTGCACGTTGCGGTTCGTTCCGGGATATTGTTTGTCCAGCCGGGCCGTGATCTGACCCATTTCAGCCTGTGCCTGTTCTAGAGTTACTCCGGGCTTGAGACGGGCAAATACGCGAAGAGAATTTCCCGTACGACTGTTGAGTCTGTCACCGAGAACTAACGGAGCCCAGATGGCTGATTTCGTCGCCCAGAAGGGAGCAAACTGAAAATCGCGCGGCATAACACCGACCACGGTGTAACTGCGCCCGTTGAGAACGACGGATCGCCCAAGAACGTTGGCGTCCCCGGCAAAGTGGCTCTGCCAAAGTCCATAACTCAAAACTACTTCCTGCTCTTTCCCAGGGTCCTGCTCCTCCGGAAGAAATACGCGTCCCAACAAAGGCTGGACACCTAGCAGAGGGAGGATGTCTGAGGTGATGCGCAATCCTGACAATTTTTCAGGATTGTCAGTAGATGTGAGATTCGGACTCCACATCTCAGCTGCGCCCATGCTTTCGAAAACATGATTCTGCTTTTGCCAGTCCGCAAAATTACCCGGCGCGACAGGATTGCGGCCGTTGTGAAGGACCACAACCAAACGTCCATCATCTTTATAAGGAAGGGGGCGCAGTAGAACGGCGTTGACCACACTGAAGATCGCGGTATTAGCTCCAATGCCGAGCGCCAGGGTGATCACCGCCACGGCAGCAAAGCCAGGATTCTTCTGCAGCTGCCGCAGTGCATAGCGTACGTCTTGGAGTAAGCCGTTCATGAATTCCTCACTCGTACCGCAGCGCCACCATGGGATCGACCTTCGCAGCGCGGCGCGCGGGAAGCGATGCTGCAAAAATCGCGCACGCGGCAAGACTCACCGCAGTCGCGCAGAGGATTATCGGGTCGTAGCTCTTCACGCCGTACAACTGGTGTTCCAACATGCGGCCTCCGACTAGCGCGGCCGGTGTGCCAATGGCCAGACCCAAGCCAAGTTGAGCTACCGCATTGCGCATCACTAACCCGAGGACGTTCCCGCGGTTGGCACCGAGCGCCATGCGGACGCCGATCTCGTTTGTTCGTCTCGCAACCGCATAGCTTGTTACGCCATATAGCCCGACGCAGGCGAGGATGAGCGCCAGGATGCCGAACAGCTCGGTCAGGCGTGCGATGAGTCGTTCCTGATTGAAATTACGCGCCACTTGTTCGCCAAAACTCAGCATGTTGAGCACGGTGAGGTTTGGATCGATATCGGCAAGGCTCTTGTGGACAGCGGCTTCGACATTTTGTGGTTTACCCGCAATATGCAGCTCGATGGCACCGACCCATCCACGAACGGGCTCTCCGGGCGGGGCCTGAAGTAACGGAAGAAAGAAGGTGGCATAGGCAGGACCGCGCGTGTCCTGGTATTTCGCATCCTCAACAATGCCGACAATTTCATAGTCGCCGCTATGACTCGCGTCGTACATGCCAAGATGCTGACCGATGGGATCCTCGTTCGGAAAGAACCTGCGTGCGAATGTTTGGTTAATGACCGCGACGTGTGGGGCAGTGGGCGTGTCATGCTCGTCGACAACACGCCCGCGCAACAATCTCGTACCGATCGTCTCGAAGTAGTAGGGACCGACTCGATCCCACGAGGGCGCCGTCCAACGATAGTCAGGCGCCTTTCCTTGAATGAATACTCGCTCGTTCGCGTTGTTACCGTCCAAGGGGCTGTACCATGAGAGGCTGGCGCCCAAGACTGCTGGTATTTGCGGGAGCGTGTCCTCGAGCCGCTGATAGAGCTCGCCAAGCTTATCTGGCGTGTAGCCAGCCAGAGACGGTGCGATGTTCACGATCAGGCGGCCCTCCGTTACAAACCCAAAGTGCTGGTATTCGAGATTGTGGAGACTTTGAGTGACCAGCCCTGCCCCAATCAAAAGTACGATTGAGAGCGCGACCTGCACGATCACTAGAGATTTCTGAAGAACCGACGAGCGGTCCCCTGTGGAGCGGCCAGCTCCGCGTAGAGCGTCGGCAGGATCGGACTGCGACGCGATCCATGCGGGAGCAATTCCGAATACGATGCCGGTTGCAAGCGACAAAACTAAGGCAAAACCGAGTACGGGAATAGAAGGCCGAGGATCTATTGGAATGTAGTGAGCTCCCCGAAACGCAAGTAGCAAGATCGCACGGGTGGCGGTATAGGCAACTAATACTCCCGCCGCCCCGCCAGTCAACGCCAGCAGAACACTTTCGCTGAGCATCTGCCGAACCAACCGGCTTCGTCCGGCGCCAAGAGCCAGCCGTACTGCCATCTGAGAGCGTTTGGCGGACGCACGTGCAAGCAACAAATTAGCCAAATTCGCGCAGGCAATTAAGAGGAGGAATGCTGCGAGTGTTTCCAAGAGAAATAGGCCCGCCGCATAGTCGCTTTGGATCTGCTCGACACCACGCGCTCCCGGAGTGAGGTGTATGTATTGTCGAGCGATGTCTTTCTGGTCCCGGTCGGGGATAACTTCCCGATGGCTGCCGAGCCACTCTTGTAATTCAACGGTGAGCCGAGCCTGGACCTGCTCCGGCGCAACATCCGGTCTCAAGCGTCCGATCAGATAAAGCCACTCTGGTTCAGGACCGAACAGCCAGCGTTCTGGGTTGGCAGCTAGCGGCAGCCAGAAATCTGGAGGGTCACTTCGGAGGGTGTCGCCATAGAATTGCGGCGGAGTCACACCCGCGATGGTGCGGGGAACGCCATTGATGTTGAGAGTTGAGCCGATCACGGATGCGTCTAACCCGTAACGCTTCTGCCAGGTGTGGTAGTTCATCACGGCTACGCGAGCTGCGCCCGACGAGTCATCCGGAGGCGCTAGGAGTCGTCCCGCGGAGGCGCGGATACCGAGTGTCGTGAAGTAATTCCCGGAAACGTACTCGCCTTTGTAGGGTTCAGCGGTCTCTCCGCCCCTCCGAACGCTCAAATCCGACAAGTGGGACGAAAAGGCAGTGAGCTCGGTGAACTCAGGTGTGTGATCGCGAAGATGCTCGTAAAGCGGGTAAGAATAAAGAACAAAACTGCCGCCATTCTGAGTGCCGTTCATCACGCAGCAATTGTTGTTGTCGCCGAGTCTATAAAGCTGCCTAGGTTCCTCAACAGGCAGCGGCTTCAGCATCACTGCGTTAATGAGTGTGAAGATGGCTGTATTCGCCCCTACACCCAGCGCCAGAGTGGCTATTACAGGCACCGTAAATGCCGGGCTCTTGCGCAACTGACGCAGCGCGTAACGTAGGTCTTGAAGTAAGCCGTTCATAAGTTTTTTCTCACTCGTACCGCAGCGCCACCATCGGATCGACCTTCGCAGCGCGGCGCGCGGGAAAATAGCAAGCTCCCAGCGCAACCGCAACCAGCAGGAGCGCGACTGCAATGAACGTTTCCGGATCCTTCGGGGTTACCGCAAAGAGCATGCTCGACAAGACCCGAGTTGCTGCTATCGATGCGATGACTCCAATCGCAATTCCTGCAACCGCCAACCTGGAACCCTGCCGCAGAATGAGTCTCAGAACGTCGTCACGGCTTGCTCCCAACGCCATTCGAATTCCGATTTCATTTGTCCGTTGACTTACGGAATATGCCATCAGCCCATAAAGGCCAAAGGCTGCCAACAGTAGCGCGAGCGCTGCGAAAACACTCAGCAGTTGCGACGAGAATCGCGGCTGAGACACGGATGCACCGAGGACATCGTCCATTGAGGTCACGGCCGAGAGCGTGACATCTTTGTCCACGGAGTGCACCTGGTCTTGCAGTGCCGAGGCGAGATTCATTGGATTGGCAGCAGCCCGGACGACAATATTCATGGTCGGCGGCGCAAACTGCGCATAAGGAACATACATCTCCGGCCAATCCGGCTCGCTGAGCGCTATGTGTGTGACATTTCCCACTACGCCCACGATTTGTCGCGTGGTTTGCGGGTCGCCCATGAGTTGAAGCGGCTGGCCTAGCACATCTTTGCTGGCGAAGAAACGCTCTACAAATGCCTGGTTAACGACCACGACTCCGGGGGAGCTTGCGTCATCGTGCTCACTCAGCCATCGTCCGGCGACGAGCGGAATGCGCATGGCCGATAAATATCCTGGTGTCACCTGGCGGAATTGCGCATCATCGAACTCGCTCGGGCCGTAGCTACGGCCAGGGATGTGAAAGGGATCATCGCTGTGCTGGCCGCTGAGCGGGAGTTCAGAAGTGGCACCGACCGCTTCGACTCCTGGCAGGGCGCTTACCTGTTCCTCGAATTGTCTCCAAAATCTGGCGCGCTTTTTGGGATCGCCATAAACACCGTAAGCCGGTTGCTTCAGGCTTAGTCGCGCTGTCACGACGTGGTCAGTCTGGAATCCGGGAGCCACATGCATCAACCGCCAGAAACTCTTGAGCAACAGGCCTGCGCTTACCAGAAGAGTAAGTGACATCGCTATTTCGCCGATCACGAGCACGCTGCTGACCCGTTTGTGCGATGGTGACGTTGAGGTACGTCCCGACTCTTTGAGTGCTCGGGGGAACTGGCTCCTGGAAATCTGTAAAGCCGGGAACAGCCCAAACACAATGCCAGTGATCACAGAAATTCCGAAAGTGAATCCCAGCACGGACGCGTTGATACTGCTCTCGGCAAGACGTGGGACGCCAGGTGGTCCGAAAGCATGCAGCGCGTGGAGACCCGACGATGCCGCGAGAATGCCGAGCAAGCCTCCGGCCAAAGACAGCATCAGGCTCTCGGTCAGAGCCTGCCGAATCATTCGTAGGCGGCCCGCGCCGAGTGCTGTGCGCAAGGCAAACTCCTTTTGCCGCGAAATCGAGCGCGCCAGCATGAGATTTGCGACGTTCACGCAGGCGATGAGCAACAGAAGTCCGACTGCGCCCCACATCAGCAAAAGTGCAGGACGAACTGGACCGATCAATACATCCGCGAGCGGCCGCTGCCGCATCCACCAATCTTTGTTTGTGTCGGGATACTCATGCGCGAGCTGCAGCGCAATCGCGTCCAAGTCAGCCTGCGATTGTTCGACGCTCACTCCCGCCTTGAGGCGTCCGATGGCTTTTAGAGAGTGACCCAATCGGATGTTCATTCCCGGATTCAGCATCGGCGTCGGCATCCAAATTTGCGCTTCGCTTAGCAGAGGAATATCCGAGGGAAGTACCCCGACAACAGTTAAGCTGGCGCCATTCATGCGAATGGTGCGCCCTAAAATATTGCGATCACCACCGAAATCGCGCTTCCACACGCCATAGCCGAGAATGGCAACTTGCGGTAAGTTCACTTGCTCGTCAGATGGAAGAAAATCGCGGCCCAACAAGGGATGGATACCAAGACACTCGAAGAAATTGGCTGAAGCAATATCAGTAAGGACCTGTTCCGGTTTGTCGCCGGAAAGATTGGATGGGCTGGCCGCGTATCCCATGGCCGCGATTCGGTCGAATGCTCGATCGTTCGTCCGATAGTCTCGGAAATCGGGTGGAGAGACCCCCGCCTCATTGGTCATCGGCATCTTGCCGTTCAGCCAGACCAGCCGGTCCGGTGCGCCAAACGGCAACGGGCGAAGGATCACTGCCTCGATCACGCTGAAGATGGCTGTGTTCGCGCCGATGCCCAACGCCAGAATAAGCACAGCTGCTGTCGTAAACCCTGCGCTTTTGCGCAATTGCCGCAACCCATAACGAACATCTTGGAACAGGCCATTCATTATTCTTTCCTCACTCGTATCGCAGCGCCACCATCGGATCGACCCTCGCAGCGCGGCGCGCGGGAAAATAGCAAGCGAGGAGCGCGACCGCGGCGAAGATTACAACTACCGACACATAGGAAAGCGGATCGCCCGGCCTGACTTCAAACAGCAGGTGCGACATCAGCCTCGATAAGGCGACAGCGGTCGTCAATCCAATTGCGAACCCTGCTAATAAAAGTCGCGCGCCGCTCGCCAGCACCATTCGCAGCACATCATCGGGGCGCGCGCCGAGTGCAACGCGCACACCAATCTCCCGCGTCCGCTGGGTGACGGCGAATGACAACACTGCGTAAATGCCAAGCGCCGCAAGTAAGAGCCCCATGACAGCAAACCCGCCCAGCAGCAAAGTGTTCATGCGCGGTTGCGCGATGCTGGACTCCACCAAATCGCTCAGTGTCAAAACATTCGCAACCGGCTCGTCTCTGTCCACTGCCCATACCTGTTGCCGTACCTCGTCGGCCAGGCTGAGAGGATCACGGATAGTCCGCACGGCCAGCGAATCGGGCGGGAAAAAATCGGACTGCTCAGAGGGAAAATATGCTTCTGGTCGGACCGGTACGTCCATGCCGCCCTGGCGCATATCGGCGATCACCCCAACCACGGTCCACCACGGCGTGTTTGGCTGAAGCAATCCGCGTTTGAAGCGCCTGCCTATCGGGTCCACATCCGGCCAGTAGGTGCGAGCCATGCTCTGGTTAATCACTACGCTCTTGGGAGCATCTGCACCATCACTGAGCTCCAGCAGGCGACCTTCGTGCAGGCTCATACCCACGGCGCGAAAGTAGTCAGGAGTGACCACGCGGACGTTCGCGATCAGCATGTGCTTCGGGTCGACCGGCCGGTTCTCAACGGTCACCAGGCTGCCACCACCCGAATCCGCTAAGGGCAGATACGTTGCGTACCCGGCCGCCACCACGCCGGGCAGCGTTTCCACTCGCTGCACGACTTCCCGGTAGAACTGGTTGCGGCGAGTGAAATCCGCGTATTTGGGACGAGGGAGCGAAGTCTGTAGGGTCAACACGTGATCAGCACGAAAGCCGGGATCCTGGCGGTAGAGTTTCTCAAAGCTGCGCAGCATTAGGGCTGCACCGCTAAGCAGCACAACAGTGAGCGCAACTTCGGCCACTACCAGAACGCGGCGCAGGCTCTGGCCACCTGCGCCAACCCCGGATTGTCCACCACCTTCCTTTAACGGCGCGAGCACAGCCGTGTGCGATGCGCGGAGGGCGGGCGCTACGCCAAACAGCACTCCTGTCGTAATCGAGACCAGGGCGGTGAATGCGAGCATGAGCGCATCGACTTGCGGCGTTGCTGTAATCCCGTTTGGGACCAGCAGCGCAAGGAACCGGGTTCCCCAGAAAGCGAACCCGATCCCGAAGACGCCGGCTACGCACGATAGCAGAAGGCTTTCAACCAACATTTGTTTAACCAAACGGCGGCGGCTTGCACCGAGGGCCAGCCGCACCGCAATTTCGCGCGTGCGCACGCTGCCGCGGGCCAGCAGCAAGTTTGCAACGTTAGCGCATGCGATCAGCAGAACGAATGCGACCGCCCCTAGCAGCAGCAGGAGGACCGGGCGTACATCACCGGAGACCTGCTCGCGCAGCGGTACCAGCGTGGCATTCGCCTCCCACACCTTGTCGGCTGCGAGCTGCCTGCCGAGGATTTTCATTTCGTTGTCCGCTCTTGCAACACTGATGCCCGGCTTCAGGCGACCGACAATCGTCAGGAAATGGTCATTCTTACGGTTATCAATGAATTTAGACGTCCACTGCGATGGCACCCATGTGTCAATTTCAGGATCGAGGAAGCGGAAGCCACGGGGCATGACTCCGATCACGGTGTATTTGGCTCCGCTCATCAGTAGGTCCTGGCCGACGATGTGCGGATCCGCCCCGAAGAGACGCACCCATAAGCCGTAGCTCAACACCACGGTGAGCGGCGCGCCCGGCCGTCCATCATCGGCGGTGAAAGTACGGCCTTGGGCAGCGTTCACACCCAGAACGGAGAAGAAGTTCGGCGTGATCCTATCTGCGTGCAAGTATTCGGGCGTGCCATGGCTGCTTAGATTGAGCGAGTCGTGCGTAAGCGCAGCCATATCGTCGAACACGGAGTTGCGTTCTTTCCATTGGATAAAGGCGAACGGGCTACCATTATTCCGCGGAAATCCATACGCGGTGTCGTCTTCCCACACCATCACCAGACGCGAGGGATCGCGATAAGTAAATGGCCGCAGTAATACGGCGTAGGCAACACTAAATACCGAAGTAGTCGCAGAGATACCGAGCGCCAATGCCGCGCCGGCAAACAAAATGAACCCAGGATTCTTGCGCCACTGGCGGAGTGCATAACGTAGATCCTGGATTATTCCAGTCATTGGCCCTCACTATACCGTCGGAGACGTGCAATAGCCGAGCGGCTGTTCATGCGTGTGCATCCGCCATCAACTTCTGTAGCTCTTCTTCGGCAACCACTTTGCCGTCGAACAGGTGAACTTCGCGTTGCGCATGCTTTGCGAATCGCGGATCATGCGTGACCATGCAGATCGTTGCTCCATCGCGATGAAGATTTTGCAGCAGCTCCATGACGGCTTCTCCATTGCGCGAATCAAGGTTTCCGGTAGGCTCATCGGCAAGCAGAATCGAAGGATGTCCTGCGAGCGCGCGGGCTACTGCGACACGCTGCTGCTGTCCTCCTGAGAGTTGCGAAGGATAGTGGCGGATACGATGCGCCATGCCCACCCGCTCGAGAGATTCCATCACACGCTTTTTGCGATCGGCTGAAGGCATTCGCTGGCGATAGGTCAGAGGCAGTTCGACATTTTCGTAAACGGTGAGATCGCCAATCAGATTGAAACTCTGAAAGATGAAGCCGATTTCCTGGTTTCGAATGCGCGATCGGGCGCCGAAGTCTAGATTCTCGACCGGTTGCCCATTGAGCTGATATTTCCCGTCAGTGGGGGTGTCGAGCAAACCGATAATCGAGAGCAGTGTAGACTTCCCGCATCCCGAAGGCCCGGACATGGCCACGTACTCTCCCTTGCGAATTGAAAGATGGACTCCAGAGAGTGCGTGGGTTTCGATTTCATCGGTGTAGAAGACCTTGGTTAGATCTTCAATCTGGATTAGCGGTTCTCGTGCTTCAGTCATGTCTCGCACCTGATTGTTGTTAATCCAACCTGATCCGGTCGGTGTTGTCGTTCCGCGACATATCGGACAAAACTACCGTGTCGCCTTCGCGTAATCCTTCAATGACCTGAATGGAATTCACCGAGGCGCGTCCTACTTTTACGGGAACGCGCACCGCACCTTTGCTGTCCGCATCGAGTTTGAATAGGCTGATGGTGCTGTTCTCCTGTCCAAACGCCGGCCGTCCGACGTATAGAACGTCGTCCAGTCGCTCCAAATCAATCGTCCCGTCAACGCTTAAGTCCGGCCGCGCGCCTTTAGGAAGTTCTCCGGTGAGCTTGACGTCCACGGTGACAGTCCCGTTTTGCACGGCTGGATCAACACGCATGACCGTGCCCGGAACGGTGCCGTTATGTGTATCCACCAGAGCCGGCTGGCCGATCTGGACATCGCGGGCCTGCGTCTCAGCAACTTTCAACTCGGCGATCAAATGATCTGGCTGGACGACTTTCGCCAACATCGTGCCCGGCAAGACGTGCTGTCCGACTTGCAAAGGCAAATCAACCAGAACGCCTTCTATTCCAGCACGCACTCTCAGCGCGTCCAATTGCCTTTGCTTAAGTGTGGCGAGGGCGTGGATTTGATCGACCTTGGCTTGCTGCTCGGCCATCTGCGATTCAATTGCTTTCTGATTAATGTCGAGCCGCTCGCCTTCAATGTTGTGTCTGGTAGTGAGTTCGTCGGATTTATTTTTTGAGTTCTTGTATGCAAGTCCAGAGATCACGCCGAGGTCGTACAAGGCTCTATCAGTCTCGGATTGCAGCTTTGCCTGGCTATAATCAGCCGTCACAGTCGCGGCGCCGGCTTTTTGGTTCATCAAATCACTCTGGAGCTTCACTCGCAGACTCTGATATTCGGCTTCTGCAGCCTTCAATTGAAGCCTGGCATCAACAGCCGCCTGTTCTACCTGCGAGTTGCTCATCTCGACCAGAATTGTGTCTGCTCTCATTTGCGAACCCGGCAGCTTGATAATCCGAACCACGGTTGCTTCGGTCTCCGCAGGGATTTGACGGGTGAATTCCTGACTGGGAATCAAAGTCCCAAGGCCTCTCACCTGACGCAGCATTGGGCCGCGCTTCACCGTATCGGTCCAGATGGTACTGCGTTCGACTTCGGGCGCTGCCGGCTTCAGCCTCGAGATCCCAATCGTCACCCCGCCAAGCGACACCAAACCGATCATTCCCCAGATAATCTGACGGCGGCGTTTCTGCTGCTTAAATTCGGGACGGGCGATATCCATTCGGACTGAAGGTGTGCAAGCTTTCGGCCACAGTTCAAATTTCGTATGCCATTGAAAATTCGTGGCGTACTCGCTCGCGAAGCTTTCTGAACAGGATGAGAATGTTCAATGGCGGAATTCAGTGTCCATTACCGGACAGGCAGAGATGAATTATCGAATAGTGGGAGTCGGCATTACTGCGGAACCCACTTTAACGACACAAAACGTGCAGCTAACCCTCAATGAGTGCGATGGCGATCTATCAACGGTAATCAGAAAATCCGATTCCGCTCTGACCTGATGTCTTGGCTCGCTTTCGTTGGCTCTACCATCTACTAATCATCCAGTTCACAATTTTTTACGTTTTTTCACGGCTGGTTGACACCTGCTTTGTTCCGTCGAAGTATGTTTGTGCCGGGCTGATCCAGGTAAACGTCCGGATCAGGAGTCCAGGATGAAAGCGAAACGGCCAACCAACGCGCGAACCCGGATGATGCTGACCTTGCAATTGGCTGTAATGTTGCCTGCGGCCGTTCTGGTCATCCTGAGCGCATGGCACTTAAAAACGATCCAGCGAGATCGCGCGGTTGAAGCGGCCATCCAGCGTGACTTCAGCCAAGTCTTGGCTATCTCCGAGAAGCAGATCAACCATAAGGCATCTGAACTGGTGGATGACGTTCGCGCGGATTTTCCCCCTCCCGGCGAAGCGTGCACGGAAACCATGGATAGGATCCTTAGCACCCATCCCTACGTTGCTCATTTAATGCTCTACGATCCTGAGCAAGGATTTATCACGCGCTCCCAGCCTCACCGGTTAAAGAATGACCCCAGTTTCCGCGGCGAGGCGGAGAACATGTCCAAGATGATGGAGGGGTGGTGGAAGCTGGAATATTACGAATTCGCGAAGAAACTGTCGAAAATGGAAGAGAAGGGCACGCCCTACTACTTCTATGGAGATTGGATGGCGCGAGGTGACAGGCATGTCTATTCATCCACCGCGATTTTCCTGAGGACGGACAAAGAAACAGGTAAGGCTGCCATCGCCGGCATCACCTTCGACGCCGACTACCTGCAAGATCAATTCCTCCCGCAGACCCTCGATCAAGTGATGAGCCGCAATGTCGCGGAAGCGCAGACCGACAAGAATGCGGTGATCATGGTTCGTCCGAAAAGCGACTCCACTCCAATTGCCTATGGCACTGGGTGGGACGGTGGCCAGCCCGAGGTGGAGCGCAACATGGAAGGGGTATTCCCTGGATTGGTGCTCGGTATGAAGTTGCGGGGCACGACTTTGGCGGCCCTGGGGCAGCATTTCATGCACACCAGTTACTGGACACTGGGCGGTCTCTCATTCCTCCTGGCGGGTGGGATTTTCCTGACTTATCGCAACGTAAGCAAAGAGATGGCGCTGGCGCGTCTGAAATCCGATTTCGTCTCCAACGTCTCGCACGAATTACGCACACCCCTCTCGCTGATTCGGTTGTACGCCGAAACCCTGGAACTAGGTCGCCTATCGAGCGCCGAGAAACACCACGAGTATTACTGCATCATTCGCAAAGAAAGTGAACGCCTAACCGCGCTAATCAACAACATTCTTGATTTTTCGCGTATCGAGGCAGGCCGCAAGGAATATGACTTCCGCGAAACCGACATGCGCGAGTTGGTATTCAATACGTTGGAATCCTATCGCTATCAGATCGAGCAGCACGGCTTCACATTGGAAGAGAAGATCGCGGAAGTTCCACCGCTGAATGTGGATCGCGAAGCTATGGCACGCTCCCTAGTGAACTTGGTGAACAATGCTCTCAAGTACTCGCAAGACCGCAAGCACATTGGAGTCAATCTGTATCGTGAGAGTGGGACCGTGAAACTGGAAGTGGTTGATCAGGGGATCGGCATACCTGCCAACGAACAGCACAGGATTTTTGAGAAATTCTATCGTGTCGGTGATCCGCTCGTTCATAACACCAAGGGGAGCGGATTGGGGCTTTCCCTGGTACAGCACATTGCCCGGGCGCACGGTGGGGATGTCCTGGTAGACAGCACTCCCGGCGCAGGAAGCAAGTTCACCATCACCTTGCCTCTGAGTTGGCCACAAAGCAGCGGCAAAGCAGCTTTCGCATGAATTCTGCTGGAGGAATGGCAATGGGACGGAGCAGCGCAGCAGTTCAGCTTCAGATCAAAACGACTAGGTTTGGAGAACCTGATATGGCCAGAATCCTGATTGTCGAAGACGAACCTAATATGGTGGCGGGCTTACGCGACAACTTCGAATTCGAGGGCTATCAGGTCATCACCGCCCCGGACGGCGTCACAGGCTTGGAGCGCGCACTCAGCGAGTCTCCCGACTTGTTCATTCTCGACGTGATGATGCCTCGCATGAGCGGTCTGGACGTTTGCAAGCAGCTTAAGAGCAAGCGCCCCTCGATCCCAATCATCATGCTGACCGCCCGCACGAGCACGTGTCATTTGGCGACGTTGAAGTAAATCTGCGTAGTTGCCAGGTCTCGCGTGGCGGCAAATCGCTTGATTTCTCATCAAAGGAATTCGATCTGCTCAAATACTTCCTTTGCCACCAGGGCGAAACCCTGAGCCGCGACCGTTTGCTTGAGGAAGTCTGGGGATATGACCGCTTTCCCACCACTCGGACGGTTGATGCCCACATTGTCCACTTGCGGCAAAAGATCGAACCCAAACCAGACGAACCTCGATTCATTCTCACGGTACACGGCACAGGCTACAAGTTTGTAAGCTAACCGGGCATTTGTTAGAGGTCACTTTGGCGAGCGTCGCACAAATTCGCAGCCGGTATCGGAACCGGAAGACTACTAGCTCCTCCTCCGAGACCGTTCAAGCGCCTGGTCGACCTCGCCATCGTGTGCTTGAAGATCAGCTTGCCACCTTAAAGTGCGAGCACGATGATCTGAGCCGCTCCATGTACGAAGCCGCGCAGGTGCAGAGAAGGCTTTGCGGCCCGCGTCACCTTCGCGCCGGTTCTTATGAATTCGCCAGCGAGATCTTTCCCATGCGTCATCTCTCGGGCGATTTCATCACCGTGATGCAACTTGAGGGCGAGCTCGTATTCGCAATCGGCGATATCGCTGGAAAAGGACCTGTAGCAGCCATGTGGTTTACCCACGTTGTCGGAATGATTCGTCAGCAGATCTTGGCCCTCGGCGATCCCGCGGCTGCCTTATCTGCTGCCAATCGCGATCTGCTGTTGACTGGTCTGGAACTACCTCTTACTACGCTGTTTTTGGCTCGCGTCAATCTGGAAAGTGGCGACCTTACTTACTGCAATGCCGGGCATCCTCCCGCTCTCCTGATCCACGAGAACAACGAAGCCGAGGAGCTTACCGCAGGTGGACCCGTTCTCGGTGTGAATTCCGGAACTGAATTTGCGAATGGTATTGCGGCCTTATCGCCCGGCGATACGCTGCTCGCTTACTCCGATGGAATTACTGTGATCAAGGAAGCCAAGGCATTCTCAGGTTCTAATCCTGGCGTCATGCTCTTTTCCGTGCTGGCTGCAGTCGAGAACTTCGCCGGAAGTCAGCATCGCGAAGACGACATTGCGTTAATCATGTTGCGTCGGTTCAGCGGTTGAAGGATCAGTCAAGTACCTATCCGTGCCTGAAACAAGCCAATCTCGGCGCGTACCAAACCACACGACTAGCGTTCGCGTTCTGTCCTGCATGTCGACTGCTCTAGAAAATCGTCCCAGTCGCGTGGACGACGCACCGTTGATTCGAGCTGCGCAACAGGGGAATGCTGCAGCTTTCGAGCAGCTCGTCCATCGATACGACCGGGCGGTCCTCCGCCTCACCGTTCATCTAACCGGCTCTCAGGAAGATGGTGAGGACATCTATCAGGAAGCGTTCCTGCGCGCCTACATAAATTTGGCGCGGTTTCGTTTCGAGTGCTCGTTTTACACATGGATTTATCGTATTACTACTAATCTCTGCCTCGACCACCTTCGCAAGAGCCGCTTCCGAAACCGCGAGTTAAGCACAACGAATTCACCGGACGGTGAGGAGCGGAAAATTCTGGACTACATTCCCGATCAGAGCGCCGGTGCGAGTCCCGACCGAAGCTTGAGCAGTCGCGTACTGAGGGAACACATCTCCCGTGCGCTTAGCAACCTCTCGCCTCGCGAACGGATGGTTTTCGAATTAAAGCACTATCATGGCTTGCAGCTTAGGACAGTGGCCGGAATCCTCAGCACGACCGAGGGTACCGTCAAGAACACGCTTTTCCGCGCTACACATAAACTCCGGCTACAACTAGCTGAGCTCCGATAGCATTCGAGCTCATAATCCAAAGGTCGATGGTTCAAATCACCCCGCAGCCATTCCTTAATCCTTCCGCAATCCTTCCGCGTTTGTTCCCCTGTTTCTACAGTATTTGCTGTAGGGCTTTCCTCTTTAGTTTCTGATAAATATCCAGAACTAGTTGTGCGTTAATCCCAACCTTATTTCCGACCGCATTGCGAATATTCGGCACAACCGGCCAGTCATCAGGATGAAGGGGACATCCCCGTACTCCGGCTGGCCAGGAGACGATGATGAAAAAAAACAATCGCTCTGTAGCGATTGCTGATGGGGCGCCGGCCACGACCGGCGAATCCAGCAACGGGCATCAAGGGACTGAAGGGGCTGCTGATCTCGTCGCAATTCTAGAAAGTCTTCAGACACTGCGCGACGGCGATTTTTCGGTCCGCCTGCCCGGATCTTGGGTTGGGCTTCCGGGAAAGATCGCGGACACCTTCAACGACATTGCTGCCGCGAACCAGCAAATGGGTCAGGAGCTGAAGCGGCTCGGCCGAGTCGTCGGCAAGCAGGGCGAAACCCGCGAACGCGCCAGATTTTACCAGTCTCGCGGTGCCTGGGGAGAGATGGAGGTCTCGGTCAACACTCTGGTGGACGATCTGCTGCGCCCCACGTCGGAAGTTACTCGGGCAATCGCGGCTGTGGCGCAGGGCAATCTCACCCAAACAATGCGACTCGACGTGGAAGGGCGTCCTCTCGAAGGCGAATTCCTGCGATCGGCCGATATCGTGAACACCATGATTCAACAGTTGGGTGTGTTCACAGCAGAAGTAACGCGCGTGGCCCGCGAAGTCGGGACCGATGGCAAGCTCGGCGGACAGGCCCAGGTACCAGGCGTGGCGGGTACATGGAAGGACCTGACAGATTCCGTCAACTCGATGGCGAGCAACTTGACTGGCCAAGTGCGAAACATAGCCGAAGTGGCGACCGCCGTCGCCAGTGGGGACCTATCGCGCAAGATCACTGTTGATGTTCGCGGTGAAATTCTCCAACTCAAGGAAGCTATCAACACCATGGTGGACCAGTTGCGGTCCTTTGCTTCCGAAGTAACGCGCGTGGCCCGCGAAGTTGGGACCGACGGGAAACTTGGCGGGCAAGCGGTGGTGCCAGGCGTGGCGGGCACATGGAAAGACCTGACCGACTCCGTAAATGCGATGGCCGGCAACCTGACGGCACAAGTACGAAACATCGCCGAGGTAACTACGGCAGTTGCGCGCGGCGATCTGTCGCGCAAGATTACGGTCGATGTGAAAGGCGAAATTCTGGAATTGAAAGACACCATCAACACGATGGTGGACCAACTGAATGCGTTTGCCGGTGAAGTGACCCGTGTGGCCCGCGAAGTTGGGACCGAAGGCAAGCTCGGTGGCCAGGCCCAGGTGCCCGGCGTTGGAGGTACGTGGAAAGACCTCACCGATAATGTCAATTTCATGGCCAGCAACCTCACTGGCCAAGTACGAAACATCGCCGAAGTCGCGACTGCGATTGCTAGTGGAGACCTTTCACGCAAAATCACAGTGGACGTGCGCGGCGAAATCCTGCAGCTCAAAGAAACGCTGAACACGATGGTGGACCAGCTCAACCGGTTCGCCGGAGAAGTGACGCGTGTGGCCCGTGAAGTCGGAACCGAAGGAAGGCTCGGTGGTCAGGCCAACGTTCCTGGCGTGGCGGGTACGTGGAAAGACCTGACGGATTCAGTCAACTCAATGGCCGGAAACCTGACAGGTCAGGTGCGAAACATTGCCGAAGTGACTACTGCGGTTGCGCGCGGTGATTTATCACGCAAGATCACCGTGGACGTAAAGGGCGAGATTCTCGAACTGAAGAACACGATTAACGTGATGGTGGACCAACTGAATGCGTTCGCGGGTGAAGTGACGCGTGTGGCCCGCGAGGTCGGAACTGAAGGCAAGCTCGGTGGACAGGCGCAGGTGCCGGGTGTAGGCGGTACATGGAAAGATCTAACTGACAATGTCAATTTCATGGCCAGCAACCTGACCGGCCAGGTGCGCAACATCGCCGAAGTCGCGACCGCTGTGGCCCGCGGCGACTTGTCACGCAAGATTACGGTGGACGTGAAGGGCGAAATTCTTGAACTGAAAGACACGCTCAACACCATGGTGGATCAGCTGCGGTCATTCGCTTCAGAAGTGACGCGCGTGGCCCGCGAAGTTGGTACTGATGGCAAGCTGGGCGGACAGGCCCAAGTCCCGGGAGTTGCTGGTACCTGGAAAGATCTGACCGATTCCGTCAACTCGATGGCCAGCAATCTGACCGGCCAAGTGCGCAACATCGCAGAAGTCTCCACCGCCATTGCAAGCGGCAACCTGTCAAAGAAGATCACAGTGAACGTCAGCGGCGAAATTTTGCTGCTGAAAGAAACCATCAACACGATGGTGGATCAGTTAAACGCATTCGCTGGCGAGGTAACGCGTGTTGCCAGGGAAGTTGGGACTGAAGGACGACTGGGTGGCCAGGCGAATGTGCCCGGCGTTGCGGGCACGTGGAAGGATCTGACTGACTCGGTGAACTCGATGGCGCGCAATCTGACGGGCCAGGTTCGAAATATCGCCGAAGTTACCACTGCTGTCGCGCGCGGCGATCTGTCGCGCAAAATCACGGTGGATGTGAAGGGAGAAATTCTCGAGCTTAAGAACACTATCAACACGATGGTGGATCAGCTGAACGCATTCGCCGCCGAAGTGACGCGCGTGGCGCGCGAAGTTGGAACGGATGGAAAGCTCGGAGGCCAGGCCAAGGTTCCGGGTGTCGCCGGAACCTGGAAGGACCTTACGGACAACGTCAACGTTATGGCGGCCAACCTCACCGAACAGGTGCGCGGAATCGTCAAGGTTGTGACCGCGGTCGCGAATGGTGAGCTGACGAAGAAATTAACGGTGAACGCAAAAGGTGAAGTAGCTGCGCTGGCGGAAACGATCAACAATATGACCGATACGCTCGCCACGTTTGCAGACCAGGTGACCACAGTAGCGCGCGAAGTTGGCGTGGAAGGCCGTCTTGGCGGACAAGCCAACGTGCCTGGCGCTTCTGGAACCTGGAAAGACCTGACCGGCAACGTCAACTTACTTGCAGATAACTTGACCAATCAGGTCCGCGCAATCGCGGAGGTCGCCACTGCCGTTACCAAGGGCGACTTGACGCGGTCCATTCAGGTTGAGGCCAGCGGCGAAGTCGCCGAACTGAAAGACAACATCAACACGATGATCAACAATCTCCGCCTCACGACGGAGCGCAACACCGAGCAGGACTGGCTAAAGACGAATCTTGCCCGGTTCACGGGAATGCTACAGGGCCAGCGCGATCTCACAACCGTCGGCCGCATGATGCTCAGTGAGTTGGTGCCACTCGTGAACGCCCAGCAAGGCGTCATCTACCAGATGGAAACGGAAGAATCAGCGGGAATGGTTCTGCTTTCCGCGTTTGCGGCTGACGGGCCTGACGGACACTTTCGACGCCTGAAACCGGGCGAAGGTCTTGTCGGACAATGCGCACTGGAGAAAAGGCGCATGCTGATAAATGATCTCCCAGATGGCACCGTGCCCATTCGCTCTGGACTCTTCGAAGCCAAGCCTCGCAATGTCATTGTTCTTCCCGTGCTGTTCGAAGACCGAGTAAAGGCGGTTATCGAACTAGCATCGCTGAATTTGTTTACCGCTTCTCACCTGGCATTTCTGGAACAATTGACCGCGAGCATTGGCATCGTCCTGAACAGCATTGAGGCGACCATGCAGACGGAGGCGTTGCTGGAACAGTCGCAGCAACTGGCAGCCGAGCTGCAGACACAACAGAGCGAATTGCAGCAGACGAACGAGCAGTTGGCGCAAAAAGCGCAACAGCTCGCAGCACAGAACGTCGAAGTGGAAAGAAAGAACGAGGAAATCGAACAGGCTCGGCGCGCGGTAGAGGAAAAAGCAAAAGAGCTGGCTCTTACTTCGAAGTACAAATCAGAGTTCCTCGCCAATATGTCGCATGAATTGCGCACGCCCCTCAATAGCATTCTGGTATTGGGCCAGCAGCTCGGCGATAATCCGGATCGCAATTTAACCGCCAAGCAGGTAGAATTCGCGCGCACAATTCACGGTGCCGGCACCGACTTGCTAAATCTGATCAGCGATATTCTCGACCTCTCGAAGATCGAATCGGGCACGGTTTCAGTCGAGGCTGAGGAGGTGTTCTTTGGCAGCTTGCTGGAGATGGTGGCCCGGCCGTTCCGCCATGAAGCTGACAATCGGGAACTCACTTTCGACGTACAGCCAAACCCGAATATTGGACGCAGTCTGGTCACGGACTCGAAACGATTGCAGCAGGTCCTAAAAAATCTCTTGTCCAACGCCTTCAAATTCACCGAGCAAGGGGGAGTGCGGTTGTCGATTTCGACTGCGAAGAGCGGATGGTCCAACGAGCATCCGATTCTGGGAAGCTCGGCCGCGGTTATTGCGTTTGCAGTCTCGGATACCGGCATCGGCATTCCGGCCGAGAAGCAACGGATTATCTTCGAGGCGTTTCAGCAGGCAGATGCCGGTACCAGTCGCAAATACGGCGGAACCGGACTAGGCTTGGCCATCAGCCGAGAACTGGCCAGCCTGCTTGGCGGAGAAATCCAATTGACCAGCGCACCGGGGCAGGGAAGCACTTTCACGCTTTATTTGCCGCAGACGTACGTGGGCCCTTCGACAATGGGGGTACAGGACAGAGTTTCTCCTGTTATGCCGACACAGTTGTCGAAACGTAACGTATCCGACGTACCTGTAGAGAGCATTCAGGATGATCGGAAAAATCTCCAGCCTGGAGATGCCGTTCTTCTGATTGTCGAAGATGACCCGCACTATGCCCGGGTTTTGGCCGACCTCTCGCGTGACAAGGGCTTTAAGGTATTGGTCGCGCTGCGCGGGGCTGACGCATTGGCATTGGCTCGCGAATTTCATCCTACGGCGGTCTCGTTGGATGTTTTCCTGCCCGACATGCTGGGCTGGACCGTTCTGAATCACCTGAAACAGGACCCCAGCACTCGTCACATTCCGGTTCAAATGCTAACGCTCGACGAGGACCGGCTGCATGGCTTAGCGCGAGGAGCGTTCTCATTCGTGACCAAGCCGACTACGCCGGAGGGTTTGAGAACCGCCATAACCCGGTTAAAAGAGTATTCAACGCCGCGCCTGAAGCGTTTGCTGGTCGTTGAAGACAATCCAGCCGAGCAGCTCAGCATTAAGGAACTGCTCAACCACCGCGATATTGATGTCACCGTTGTCTCTACCGGCGCTGAGGCGTTGGCGGCGGTCCACACCGGAAGGGAACTGTCTTCAGAGGAAGACGCGCGGCTCCACCAACTGGCACGCAGTGTCATAGTAAAAAATGTCGAGTCACCGGAGCGATTGCTCGATGAGACGGCGCTATTCCTCCATCGGGTCGTAGCTGATCTTCCAGTCGAAAAGCAGAAGATGCTCGAGGATTTGCATCGCTCCGACGACGCATTGATTGGGAAGAAAGTGCTGGTCGTGGACGACGACATGCGCAATATCTTCGCTCTTAGCAGTGTGTTGGAGCGGAGAGGCATGACGGTGCTGACGGCCGGAACTGGACGTGAGGCGATTGAGTTGCTTGAGTCCACCGATGTCGCCATTGTGCTGATGGACATCATGATGCCCGAGATGGATGGTTACGAGACGATGCAGGTCATTCGACAGAAGGCATCCCTTCGCCGCTTGCCGATCATCGCGCTCACGGCCAAGGCGATGAAAGGCGACCGCGAGAAGTGCCTGGAAGCTGGTGCGTCGGAATACCTGGCCAAGCCGGTGAATACGGACCAGCTGTTGTCAGCTCTGCGGACCTGGTTGCATCGCTAGATTGAGGGTTCCGTGAGCTGTCTCGGTAATGAAGAGAAGAAGAGGAGTGTACGCCGCCATGCCACAACAAGTGAACATTCTGATGGTGGACGATCAGCCTTCCAAGCTGTTGACCTATGAGGTCATGCTTGCAGAGCTAGGCGAAAATCTACTGAAGGCGAACTCCGCGCGCGAGGCCCTCGAAATATTGCTCAAGAATGACATCGCGGTCGTCCTCATGGACGTCAGCATGCCCGATATTGACGGCTTCGAGCTCGCCGAAATGATTCGACAGCATCCTCGTTTCCAGCGCACCGCCATCATATTTATTTCCGCCGTCCACCTCACTGACCTGGATCGGCTGAAGGGATATCAGCGCGGAGCTGTGGACTATCTTTCAGTGCCCGTGGTGCCGGAATTGTTGCGCGCCAAGGTCAGTGTGTTTACCGAATTGCATCGGCAGGCGAAGCAACTGGAAGCCCTGAACCGCGAACTGCGAAAGCTTTCCGGCCACCTTATGACAACTCAGGACGAAGAGCGACGCCGGTTCGCGCGCGAACTGCACGACAGTATTGGGCAGGAGCTTGCCGCTGCAAAAATCATGTTGGACACCATGCAGCGCCACTCGGCGATGAACGGCCATGGAAAAATTGCCGCAGAAGCGAGCCAGGTAATTGACCGCGCGATCCGGCAGGTTCGCAGTATTTCTCATCTGTTACATCCGCCGTTGCTCGATGAAGGTGGATTGGTATCGGCGATGAGGTGGTTTCTTGAGGGAGTGAAAGAGAGAAGCGGTATTGAAACAACACTCAGCCTTCACCCGACTGAATTCCCCCGGCTTACACCCCAACTGGAAAGGGCAGTTTTCCGCATCGTCCAGGAAGCTCTCACGAATGTCTTTCGCCACTCAGGTGCGCGCAAGGCTGGCGTGATAATCAGGCAGAAGGACACCAAGTTGATGGTTCAGGTTCTGGACGATGGAAAAGGAGTGAGCGAGCAAACGCTGCAGCTGCAACCAGGCAGCATCGGTGTGGGCATAGGAGGAATGCGGGAGCGCGCCCGAGAGTTAGGAGGAGAGTTTCGCATGGTTAATGCAAATCCCGGGACGATCGTTGAAGTTGTAATCCCTTCCGTAGTTCCTGCTCCCGCCGAGGCGGCAATGGCCTAGCAATCTGCATAGCTTAAACAGCTATAAACACTGCAAACACTCTTTGTACAACGCTCCAGAATTCAACGGGTGGTACTAATTCTCTTAGGTTGCTACCGCTTCTAGCGTAGATCTGTTTTTATCTGCCAAACGCTCCGCTGAGACCTTCTGGCTCGACTTGATCCATTCGGGCGCGACCTGACGTTCTTCGTCGGGACGATTCATGACGAATGCTGCGGTCACACAATTGTTCTTGAGCCACCAAACACTAAAACTCGGGGAGTCTGCGTCTCCACGAACTGCAATTTCGCTTGCGTCAGCTGTGTCGCCCCACAATTCATACGAGAGGTCGAAAACATCTGAAAAGAAATATGGGACATGCACAAACGGTTGCCGTCCACCGAGGACAACATGCGCCCAATGCTGACCTTGAGAAACAGCATTGTCCCAATGCTCAACCCGGCGCCGTTTTCCGAAGATGGTATCAGGATAATTTGCGACGTCTCCCGCTGCATAAACACCGGATTGGCTGGCTTCTAAATATTCATTCACGACAACGCCGTTATCGATTGCGATGACAGTCTTCTCCAAGAGTTCCGTGACCGGGACGGCACCGACTCCGACGACCACAAGATCGCACGAAATTGTGTCATTGTTACCCAGGAGCACAGACTGAGCTCTATCCTTTCCTTCCAGGGCGGCGACACGTGCTTGTTTTATTAGCCGTACTCCACGTGCGGTGTAATACTGTTCGAAGAAAGCTGACATTACAGGTGTGAAAACCCGGCTCCAGACTCGATCCTCGCGGATCACCAGCGCGGTCTGAATGTTTTTCTGCCCTAACACAGAAGCAACTTCCATGCCGATAAATCCACCGCCTATGACGACTGCCGTTTTCGCGCCTTCAATCCTGGAGCGTATCGTCTCGGAATCCTTCAGCGATCGAAGATAGAACACATTTCCCAGATCATTTCCAGGACAGTCTAGCTTTCGTGCCCGTGCACCTGTGGCGAGGAGCAGGTCTTCGTATTCAAGTTCTTCTCCCGACCTGCTTCTCAACCTTTTCTTATTTACATCGACGTGCTCGATGACTGTATTTAGGTGCGCGTCGATCCCATGTTCCCGATACCAAGCCGCCGCGTTTATAAGAATGCTTGCCTCATTGTCCTTGCCCGAGAGAAAACCCTTTGAAAGAGGTGGGCGCTCGTACGGCACCGCATTATCAGCGGACACAATGGTCAGTTCTCCAGGCTTCAGGCCCTGACTAGCCAATTCCTTGGCAGCGTAACCGGCAACCATGCCGCCACCCAGAATGATGTACTTTGATTTCTGCACGATGTGCTCGTCCTCTTTCTTACTTGGTGTGGGTGATAGATTCCTGGCTGAACCTCTCAGGCTGATTTGCGTAACGTGCTTTCGTAGTCGGCAACGAACTTTTGGATTCCTTTCCTGGTCAGTTCATGGCGAAGGTCGAAACTATCCCACCGAGCATTCAGGTCCAATTTCTTGTACTCGATTGGTTTCAGCGCTTGCCCCTTGGAATCGATGGCTCGATAAACAAAGCTGTTGTCTGGCAAGGGAGTGCCTTGGTCAGCCCACGCCTCCAATACTTTACCGGGCACAGTCGCCAGCTCCGCCTTCAACGCGAACGAATAAAGCAGATGATCGAGATGGCGTATGCTGGCAGCCAGCACGTGAACGTGATGATCTCCTGCCTGATACATTTTCAAAATGTTTCTGACAACGTCCATTCCATTGTCACCTCGATCGTCGAGCCTGCCAATGAATGGTGAAACGTAGACCGGTTCTCTCGCGCCGTTGGTTGCCGCGTATACAGCCGCAGCCTGATCTTGGGAGAAGCACAATGTCATATTGACGCGGATACCTCGCTCCACTGATACGTGCGCAGCTCGCAAGCCTTCGTGGGTGCACGGGTACTTGATGTAAGCGTTCGGTATCCAGGAGAACATTTCTTGTCCCTGCGCCAGCATCTGCTCGGCCGTTGTACCCAGATCAGCAAAGACTTCGATTGAAACGCCGGCATCCCTGACGAGTGGAGAAATCTTTTGTACGATCTTCTTGTACTCGTCTTTTTGCTCCTCCGTCGTCAGGCGATGTCCGGACGCGAGCAATTGTTGCACCTCTGGATTTTTTGCGATCAGGCTTGGGTTCGTGGTTTGCCCATCGACGAAACCAAGCAGGTTCTTGATCCGCAATGTTTCGTCGGGATCACCACCGTCTATCAGAATCTTCGTTTTTGGTTTATTCGCTGGCATGTTGTATCCACCACCCTTTCAAGACTTCCTTATAGTCTGGGCTCTTTCAGGTAAGACACCGCTCAATGAGCACTCTGCTATTCGATGCCTCCTTGATTGAGCGAGGAATGGTGTTTTTGCTTACAAAATCATCATTGAATGGGAGTCTATCGGGACAAGAAATGGCCAATTCCAGATGCATCCACCGCGAATTGAATTGATTTCTTTGCCTGGGTCCGCGCTGGGCTGGGAGCGCGAAGACGATGCCGTTCAAGAGACCAGACTCTCCATCACATCTTTGAAACGCTCAGCAAAGCCGGCGGTTAGGGACCAGGGACTGGGCTGCCTTAGGATGTGAAGTTTGCCGCGCTTGTCCAACACGTCGAAATGAGTGGTTTTTCCTTTGCGATAGAATCCGATGTCTACTGTTGCCTTTCCCACGTGGAGATTGCGTAAGGTAATGGTGGGAAGCCAATCCGGAAGATGCGGATCCAGGAAAAGGATGTTCATCGGTGCATATGGGTATATTCCCAGAATGGCCTGCATGATCGAGAACAAGCTTGACGCCGACCAAGCCTGCGGCCAGTTTGTTTTTGGGTAGAGTGCGGGAAGGGATGATCTGCGTCGCGCGGATGCCCACTGAAACATTCCGGCAGACGGTTATAGTCGAACGTGCATAGTCTTTGGGCCCGCCGGAAAGTTGCAGGCTAAGAAGTTCCCGAAGGCGAGCAGTTCACGAACTTCGACAACTGTTCAGGCGCGAGGTGAAGGTTCGTTAGATCGATGAACTACTCATGCACTATTATTTTGACTTGATCTCGACCCAGGTCTCTTGCGTGGTGAGAGGAACGACGTAATCGTTGCGCTCCAGATTCAACGATGTTGTAGGATGAAATGTGCCCAGCCCTCTCACTTTGATCGGCTGCTCGATGTGTAAGCGGGCTTCGGATGTGAACTGCCCTGCGGGAGCCAAACCTACGCGAAAAGAGCCTGCTTTCGGATTTAGCTCGATAGATTGGAAATTGCCGGCATCGAGCGTAAGCCACAATCCAAACGGTGCGATGTAGACGCGGTTGTGAGCGGAATCGAGTGGCGTGATCTTAACAATTCCACTCTCTGTGTGAATGTTTCCCCCAAAGCTGAGCCAGCCGAATTCGGGATGCTCGACTACATAAGTCGCTGTGTTCCATGCGTGACCGAAAAAGTTTGGACCATAGTCTCCGGAGAGCGGGTCAGGCTTTAGCATATCGGGGAAGGAATGGAATGCGGCAGAGGCGAAACCTTCCTGATCGATATCGGTAAGGGCGCCCACGGTGCCGCCATACCCCACGCGCAGAAGATAAAAATCGTCTGGATGCTGGCGGTACTCGCTCAGAAGCAGAATCGCATTTAGCGACGAGCCGTAATGATGCAATTGCCGTTCCAGCCGGCGGTCTTTCGCCGCAAAAATGAAATCCCAATAACGGCGAGCGCTGCCGTTATATCCCCAGTGCGGGATCGCGGGATCGTAGCCGAGGATTGCATTGAGGGTGACATCGGACTTGTCCTGATAGCCAAAATACTTTGTCCATGCATAAACTTCTTCCTGCCCGGTTGAGTCCCACGGCATTTCGCTGCCATAGGGATAAGCTTGCGCCTTCCAGCGGTCGGCACGCGAGTGCATTTTTGCTTCGAGGTTCGCGGCCTGCTCGGCCATGCCTTCTCGCTTGAGATCGGCGAGGATCTGCAGGAAGATGTCGCCTTCCATTTGTCCAAAAACGGCTAAGCCCTCCGCATACTTCGTCATCGCGATGGAGGTCTCGTAGGCCTGGCTTAAATACCAATCCCAGGGATGGTTCGTAACCAGGCCCGTGTTGTTGCGCGCGAGGTGATACATCACCCAATAGGCAGCGGCAACATGCGGGTAATCATAGGAGCGGTCAACTTGTTCGGAAGCTTTCTTATTCCAACTGGTCCACGTGCTCCAGTCGAAGTCGCTGCGATAAAAGCCTTTCGGCATCTCGTCGGGCTGATAGTAGAAGAGACTTTTGCGGACTCCGTACCTGTTTGGTCCGTCCTTGTATTGCAAGCCTCCCCAGACAACGCCGTCAATGAACTGCTGGAGTTTTTCAATCTCTTCTTTATTGGGCTGAACAAGTTCCTTCATCATCGCCGAAAGCCAGGCTCCGCCCCCACCCTCGTCGCCCAAGCCGGCAATCCAGGCGCGGCTGTCTTGCATGACGATCTGGTTGGCCTCGCGGTCGTAGGTCATCACTGACGGGCTGCGATGGAAGGGATCGCTTAGGTCAACGTACCACTGCTTGGTGGTGAGGAACTTGCCCATGTCAGCGACGACCGCAGACTCGGGTTTGGTTACGAAGTACTGGATGGTCTGCACAAGGCCGTCCTCATAGGTGATAGTCAGACGCGAACGTCCCCACTGCTTGCCTTTGAGGCTGTAGGCGGCCCATCCATTTGCCGGCGCAGTTTTCGCGATCGAGACCGCTCCTTGTGGTTCAACGGACAAGGATCTCACTGGCTTGGAATATTTGAGGAAGAGGCGCGCGTCAATATCGGTTGGCAAAACATAACCAGGAATCCCAATGGCGACAGGCCGCCGGTTTTCGGCAAGCGTGTGCTCGATGTTGCGAATCGAGTTTGAAAGGACAAACTTGAGTCCGTAAATTTTCGACTCGCCTGGCTTCAGAGTCACTGAGGTCGGCGGATTCCATTCCTGTACTCCCTTCCATTCATTCTCAGCGTAGGCCTGGCTGTGGACCATCCATTCATAGAAACCTTCGAAGGTAATGCCGCGCGGCGTGGGATCGGTGAAGACTGGCTTCGCGCCCCAGTGATTCGGATGATCGAGAATTGGATTGTAGGCTTCAAACGGCGCATTCCCATCCGGCACAACCAGCAGAGCCGGACCTTTTCCGCTCAGACGCGTCACCTGCAAATATCCGGCATCTTCGCCAATATAGGGATCGTAGAACGAGCATCTCGCGTGGGCATCATCGAGCGAGCGGTCGTTCAGCACGTTATTGAAGATCATCGGAATGCCGAGAGCGCCAATTTGGACAGGCTGGCTGGATTTGTTCTTCAATGTAAAACGCAGCGCGAGTTTTCCGTGATCGAGCGACCAGGTGCGAATGACTTCTAAGGGAATATCCAGTGGTAGGGTTGAAGAAAGGTCGGCCGCGGCAAGAACTCCGTTAGACATCGCGAGAGGTTTTACTGGGGTGCGCGATTGCGCCGTTGAATAGTTCTTCCAATCCTGTGAATTCGCCGAACGCAGGCGTAGTGTAAGGTCGCCGAGGTGGAAATATCCGTTCTGAGAACGGGCGACGAGCAGATCGCCCGGCGTGAAGTCGAAATCGGGCGCGCTCTTTGGCTTCAGTGCGGCTACAGTCTGAGATGAACGCACAAGCATCAGATCGAAGTCAGGCGTATCCAGCTTCAGCATCCCGTCGGCCAGCATGGGCCCGGGCGTAGGCGGAGTTTTGGGCTGGTCCTGTTGAGCCTGTAGCGAGCCGACGAACAGTACCGAGACAAAAATCAAAAGCCAATCCCGCACTCTTCTTTGCGAAACTCCAAGCGAATCTTTCATGCTTCCTTTTCTTGTTGTATTTCTTGCACGACTGCAGTGAAATCCTTGTCGCCGAAGCCCTTTGCGATCGCTCGCGTGAGTACATCGAGTGCCGCAGAGGCCGTCTTCAGGTCCACATTTCGTTCGCGTGCCTCCTGTAACGCATAACCAACATCCTTTGCCATTAGGCGCATAAAAAAATGGGGAGTGAAATCGCCGGACTCAAGCCGCGCAGCAACGCGTTTGACGATAGGGCTGCCGGGTACGCCTTCGGTAAGAATGGGAATCGCCTTTTTTGGATCAAGCCCGCCCGCTTGAATTAGAGCCAACGCCTCTCCAAATGAAACCGTGTGTACCGCCGCCAAAAAGTTGTTGATCAATTTCATCAGTGCGCCGCTGCCTACAGGTCCGAGATGGATCACATCACGTCCGAGGACTGACAGCACCGGTTTCGCAGTCTCAAGGGCTTTGGTTGATCCACCGACCAGAAAAAGCAACTGACCAGACTCAGCGTGCGGTTTGGTGCCGGTCACGGGTGCATCAAGCAATTCGCAACCTCGCTGCCCAGCCGCCGAGGCGAGCTGTTTGATCCAGGCGGCTGTCAGCGTGCTCGACTCAATCAGAACGGAGCCGGGACGCGCACCCGATAGGGCACCGTTTTCTCCAAGCCATACTTCGCGAGAAGCAATGTCGTCGGCGACCATGCTGAGGATGATGTCTGAGCGAGAAGCCGCTTCTTGTGGAGAGGTCGCGAAACAGGCGCCGCCGTCAACAAACGGGCGCGCTTTTTCGTGGTTGCGGTTGAAGACGGAAAGTGGAAAGCCGGCAGAAAGCAGCCTGCCTGCCATGCCGGATCCCATGATTCCCAATCCTAAAATTGCGACATGCGGTTTCGACATAGTGGCTTATCCCAATGGGGAGACGCTGACAAGCTCCGGTTCAGTCCGGTCTATACGAACCGGATTGCGCAATGGACGGCCGAAGCCCTCGAATGTGATGTGCATGATGTCTCCATCGGCCAGTCGAACTCCTTCGCCGAAACTGAGGCAGTCGGCACCAAGAAAGTGGACGTGAATGTCTCCAGGACTGCGGTGTGCTTCAAATTTGAAGTGATGATGCTCAATATTTTGCAGGCTGTGGCACATTTCAGTCTCGCCGCTTCGAATCTGTTTCGTCCATAGAGAGCGGCCGGTGCGATGAATCGTGACGACGCCCGGCACGGATTCAAATTCGGGATCAAGCACAAGTTCAGGTCCGATTGCGCAGGTGCGCAGCTTTGAGGCCGCGAGATTCAGATAATTCTTTTTTTCGAAGCAATGATCGGAAAATTCGTTGCCGATTGCCATTCCGATGCGTAGCGGACGCCCATCGGGCCCGATGATGTAAATGGACGCGACCTCTGCTTCTTCGCCGCCGTCCTCGGCGTAGGCGGGGACTTCGAGCGGTTCGCCATGTGCTCGCAGGATTGAACCGGTTCCCTTATAGAACCACTCCGGCGGCGTGCCGATGCAGCCGTCGGGTGGGCGGCCGCCATCCACTCCCCAGCGGAACATCTTCATACTGTCGGTGAGTTCTTCGAATTGCTCCGGAGTCAAAGCATGAGCGTGCATCGCGTGCCGATCTCGGGCGCTGCCGAGGTGCGTCAGACCTGTGCCCGACATCAGGCAGCGCGTCGGCTCGTCAGGATGATCAATCGGCGGGAGTATTTTCCATTCTGAATTGCCGTCATATACAGGGTCATAGTCAACAGTTTCCGCAGTGGCCGTGCGTTTGGCTGCCTCGGAGAGCTTGATTCCTGAACGAATTGCTGACTCAGCAAGGGAATAGACTGAATCTGCTTCGAGCAAACGCAAACATGGCTCTTCCACCAGCGCAACACGACGGCGCCCGGCATTTCTTAATTGAATTAGGCGGATGCTCATTCAATCGTCTCGAAATTCTCACCCAACGATTTCTCGTTGATAGCCAAGCCCAGGCCGGGGACATTTTCATCAAGATCAATGAATCCGCGTTTGGCCCTGGGTTCACCTTCGAAGATGTACCAGAACAGTTCGTTGCCAACTTCGACGTCTACGACGGGGAAGTACTCGGCCATCGGCGAATTCAGACTCGCCATTACTACATGAAAGTTGTGCATCTGTCCGGCATGTGGAATTACCGGAATCGAGTGTGCCTCGGCTAACGCTGCAATCTTACGTGCCTGGGTGATTCCTCCGACGCGGTTCGTGTCGAACTGGATGTAGTCAACCGCTCGCGCTTCCAGAAGCTCACGAAAGCCATAGATAGTGAATTCGTGCTCGCCTCCGGCAATCGGAATTCGCCCGCTGCGCCGCAATTCTGCGTAGCCGTATATGTCATCGGGAATGACGGGCTCTTCCAGCCAGCGCAGATTGAAAGGCTCGAGCAGCGGCAGCATGCGCTTCGCATAATCGAGCGTCCAGCCCATGTAGGCGTCGGCCATGACATCAATGTCGTCGCCAACGGTTTCGCGGACCGTTCGCACAAGGCCAACGTTCCGCTGCATGCCCGCAGCTCCGTCGTTCGGTCCCCAGCCGAAGCGCAGCTTCATGGCTCTGTAGCCATCGTCCTTGTAGCGCTTTGCCTCGGCG
>WNGE01002568.1_pt1 | contig 31953 bp, 37 predicted proteins | sample 5400651 | NCBI WGS metagenome assembly WNGE01 (sample SAMN13153370, study PRJNA577476) | soil metagenome | isolation source: 60 cm soil or saprolite under grassland replicate 2 | place: USA:California | collected 2016-06-15
GACGGCGTGCTGTACTACACCATCCAGGCATCGACCATGCTGATTCTCGTCCTCGCCGCCAACACCGCCTTTGCGGATTTTCCGCGCTTGTCCTTTTTTCTCGCGCGTGATGGCTTCCTGCCCCGCCAATTCGGATCGCGAGGCGACCGCCTGGTCTTCTCGAACGGCATCCTCATTCTGGGAACCACCGCCGCGGTTCTCCTCGTCATCTTCGGGGGCAGCACCCACGCCCTGATCCCCCTCTACGCCGTCGGGGTCTTTCTCTCCTTCACCCTGTCGCAGGCGAGCATGGTGCGCCGGTGGCTGGTGCGCCGCGAGCCGGGATGGCAGTGGCGCTGGTGGCTCAATGCGATGGGAGCGGCCACCACGGGGCTGGTGGTGGCTATCATCACCGCGACCAAGTTCACTCACGGCGCATGGGTGGTGGTGCTCCTCATCCCGCTGCTCGTGATGCTCTTCATGTCGATTCGCCGCCACTACGCCGATGTGGCGGGCCAGCTCTCGCTCGACGGCTACGGCGGGCCGCCTCCCATGGAGCACACGGTGCTCGTGCTCGCGGGCGATCTCCACAAGGGGGTCATCCACGCCCTCCAATACGCGAGGACGCTGTCGCCTTCGGTGAAGGGGGTTTACGTGGAGCTCGATCCCGAGAAGACGCGGCGTCTCGAGGAGAAGTGGATCAAGTGGGGCATGGGCGTCCCCCTCGTGGTGCTGAGCTCACCGTACCGATCCCTCCTCCAGCCTTTCCTCGAATACCTCGATCATCTGCTCGCCCTGGGCGAGAACCACATGGTCACCATCGTCATTCCGGAGTTCGTGACCAAGCACTGGTGGCAGCACCTGCTGCACAATCAGACGGCCTTCCTCATCAAGGGCACGCTGCTCTTCCGTAAGAACGTAGTGGTGACGGACGTGCCCTATCACCTTCGCTGAACCCGGCTCGGAATTTGGCCTCGCCCGGACGCGACGGGGTGCCGGACCGTCTCAGGTTTGGACCTACGCCTAAATACGTAGGGGAGGCGGGGCGAAGCGCAAATGCCGGGACCGCCATTCTTTCTCGGACGCACCTCTCAGGGCTGGAGTAGGATTAGCGCCCAAGTTCGCCCTTGGAAGAGTCTCTAGCGTGGTAGGGAGGGTCTACGTCCCCTTCGGTTCTGACGCAGGAGCAGGCGGAGACAGTCCTTCGCGAAGCGACCGAGGACGACCATCCCGCGCTCCTCGCCCTCGAAGGCTCCTCTCCCCATACCGGCGCCGAGCTTCTCCAGGTCCGCAACGATTTTTTCGCCCGCACGGATGCCTACCCTATCTCTCAAGTACTGGTCGCGGAGCGGGAAGGGGCCATTATCGGCGTGGAATGTCTGGCCCTGTCGGATGTCCGGGTAAACGGGACGAACTGCACCGCGGGATACTCCTTCAATACGCGGGTGCTGCCCGGTCTCCAGCGGAAAGGGCTAGGGCCGGCCATGCTCTCGGCGGCCGAGCGTTGGGCGGAAGCCCAGGGCGCGGCCTATCTCACGGGGCTCATCAAGACGACCAATGCCCCGTCCATGAAGATGGTCACCGCACTCGGCTTCCAGACGGTGGCCCGCTTCGACTACCTTATCCTCGAGTTGGCCCGCTTCGACGGCATCGCCTCGCCTCAGGCGGTACGCTTCGACCTGTACCAGGATCCCCACCTGCTGGAGCTCCGGATGGCCGCGGTCCGCTCGCACCACTTCGTGCCTGTCTTTCTTGAGAAGGAGCTCTTCTCGCCAGCGCCGGAGGGTACGTACGCGGGAAGCTGGACGGCGAACACCCGACACGGCGCCGCGTGGCTGTCCATTCGGGACGACCGCGTCTCGCGCGGGCTCGATCCGGCCAGCTTCTCCGCGGTCAAGGCCTTTGACCTTCTGCTCGAGGGGAGCGAGGCCCTCAAGGCCTTCGCGGGCTTGGTTGGTGTGCTGCGGGCCGGGGGCATCCGTCATCTGTTGATCCCGCTCCCTGCCCAGTCCCATGCCTGCGCATTGCTCAGTCCCTTTGCCGCCGAAGTGGTGGACATGAACTTCGTTGTCAAACGGCTGGGCGACAGTGCTCCCGTCGCTCCCGGACTCATCTACTTCGACATCCGTCACTGACCTTACGCGGTGTGCGTCCCCCGCGCCGGCTCTGGTAGACTGAGGGCCCCGCCATGAAGACCGAGATCCGAGTCAACGGGCCTCTCGACGTGCCACGCACGCTCGAACGCTACCGCGTCTGGGGAGAAGATCCCGTCAACCGGCTCGACCACGGCGTGTTTGTCCGTGCCATCCGGGTGGCCGGCGCCTGGAGAGGGTACGAGTTGCGCTGGGCCGGCCCGGTGGACGCCGCGAGACTCCTCGTGTCCACACCCGGGAGTCGCAGCACGCGGGTGCTCGAGGCGGCCGTCGATGAGGTGGGTCGGATCTGCGGGCTGGGACTCGATGTCGAGACGTTCTACGCGGCCGCGAAGCAAGATCCGGTGCTGGGACCGCTGGTGCCTCAGTTATGGGGTCTCCGTCCGACCTTGTCGCCGCACCCCCTCGAGATGCTGATCGGCTCCGTGTGCGCCCAACAGATCAATCTGGGCTTCGCCTTCACGGTCAAAGCCCGTCTCGTGCGCCGCTTCGGCATACCGGTCGAGGTGGCCGGCCAGACGGTATACGGGTTTCCCGACGCGGCGCTGCTCGCGCGGGCCCGGGTGGGCGAGTTGCGACGGCTGCAGCTGACGACCCGGAAGTCGGAGTACGTGATCGACCTGGCCCGTCAGGTCGCGTCGGGCGCCCTCGATCTGGAGGCGCTCGGCCAAAGCTCGAACGAGAAGGTGATCGAGGCGCTCACGGCCGTGCGAGGCTTCGGTCGCTGGACGGCTGAGTGGTTTCTCGCGCGGCATCTGGGCCGAGGCGACGTGTGCCCCGCGGGTGATCTCGCGGTGCGCCGCGCCTTCGAGCGCTTCTACAACCGCGGCCGGGCGCTCGACGAAGCCGACGTCAGACGGCGCGCGGTGGCGTGGGGCCCTCACCAGAACATGGCCGTTCACTATCTCTTGGCCGGGCAGCGGCTGAGCGCGGCGGCGGCCTGACCCTATGGCGATCAAGATCAACCTGCCCATACTGGGTCAGCCGAATCCCCATGAGCCCAAAGACGTGCACCTCGTGGGCCGCTACGCTCTGGGTGTGACGTGGGCCGACGACCACTCGAGCATCTATCCCTTCCCGCGCCTCCGCCTCGACGACCCGGGGCGCGGGCAAGTTGACCCGGCGGAGGGCAATGCCCCGGAGGAGAAGCTCAGTGAGGCGATGGGCTGGCCTCGTGACATCAAGAAGGAGGCCGAAGGCCTGCGCGTCACGTGGTCCGACGATCACGTGAGCGTGTATCCGTTTCCCACCCTGCGCGGGCTCTGCAAGTGCGCCGGGTGCACGGGCGGCCACTGATGATCGCGCACCGGGAATCTCGCCGGGGCCTCGTCCTCGCGGGGGTGATGGGCTCCGTCTTCTTGGCGGCCATGGAGTCCACGGTGGTCGCGACCGCCATGCCCACGGTCATTGCCAGTCTGGGCGGCATCGAGATCTACTCCTGGACCTTCTCGGCATTTCTCCTCGCCTCCACGGTGACCATGCCGCTGTGGGGCCGGCTCGCCGACCAGCTGGGCCGTCGTGGCGTCTACCTCGCCGGCCTGAGCATTTTCCTCCTGGGCTCGGTGCTGTCCGGATTCTCGCAAAGCATGGGCCAGCTCATCTCGTTCCGCACCATCCAGGGTCTGGGGGCAGGCTCCCTCATCACCATCGGCATGACCATTATCGCCGACCTCTGGGGCCTCGAGCGTCGCGCCAAGATGCAGGGCTATTTCTCGAGCGTCTACGGGATCGCGTCGGTGGCGGGGCCGCTCGTGGGCGGCTTTCTCACCGACACCATCTCGTGGCGCTGGGTGTTCTACATCAATCTGCCCTTCGGTCTCCTCGCCATGGCCGCCATCGGCGTGGGGCTGGGGAGCGGGGAGGCCGCCCGGAGCCGGCCGACGTTCGACTATGTGGGCACGGCGGTGTTCACCGCCGCCATCTCCACGCTGCTCATCGGTCTCGTCGAGGCGGGGCGGGGAGACAGTTGGACGCGAGGCCCCGTCCTTGGCCTCATCGCGCTCTCGGGGGTGCTCTTGATCGCCTTCATCTGGATCGAGCGCGTCGCGGCCGAGCCCGTGGTGCCGCTCACCCTCTTCGCCCTTCCCATGATGCGCGCGGCCGCGACCACCGGCTTTCTCTCGGGCATGGCCATGTTCGGGGCCGTCTCCTATGTGCCGCTCTTCTTGCAGGCGGTGGCGGGGAGTAACGCGATGCAGGCGGGCTTCGTGCTCATGCCGTTCGTCATCGGCTGGGTCGCCTGCTCTATTCTGGGCGCCCGCATGGTTCTGCGTGTCGGTTACCGCTCGGTCGTGCTCGCGGGCATGCTCGCTCTCACCCTCGCCTTCGTCTTCCTGTCGGGCTGGAACGAATCGCTCACCCGCGGGGCGGCCATGCGGGACATGGCCCTGGCCGGCATCGGCATGGGACTCGTCTTCGTGCCCATGCTCATCGCCGTGCAGAGCGCCGTGCCGCGCGCGGTGCTGGGCTCCGCCACCTCCGTCACGGGATTCTTCCGCTTCATCGGGGGGGCGGTGGGGGTGGCGGTCATGGGGTCCGTTATGGCCCAGCGTCTGCACCACGAGCTGGGCGCGCTGCTCGCGACGGCGCCCGCCGCGATACAGGACGGACTGCGTCACGTCGCGGCTCATCCCGATCTGATCGTGAATCCGCTGACGCGCGCGGGCCTGGGCGCGGAGGTCCTCGCCACGCTGCGGCCGGCCATGGCGCACGCCGTGGGCAGCGTGTTCGATGTGGGGCTCGTCGTCGCGGTGGCCGCCCTCGCCTCGGCCTTTCTCGTTCCGCCGGGACAGGCTCGCGATCTGGCCGTCGCCCAGGAGCCCGCGACTCCCTCGGGGTCCTGACGTGCCGGGGGACACACCGCTCCTCGACCGGCTTGCCGGATTGCCTCCAGTGTCCGTGACAGATTTGCTGGATGTTCTCGAGCAACTGCCCGACCTGGGACGGGACCCGATGCTGGCCGGGCTCGCCGGAGTGGACGAGGAGGGCGAGCCGGCCGTTCACCCGCTGCTCGCGGCGGTGATCGAGCACCTGAAGCAGAAGCCGGACACCACCTGCTACGCCGCCCTCATCGAGGCGCTCACCGGCATGTGGAATGCCGCCGTGCGCGGCGCGGTGGTCGGGCGCCTGCGCGCCGCGGGCATGCCCGCCGACGATCTCCTCCTTCGTCTGGAGCGGCTGTCGCCGACTCTGGGCCTCAAGGGCGAGAACCGCGACTGGGCACGGGCGTGGATGACCGATCCCACCGCACAGGACGCGGCGCTCGTGCAACAGTGCATGGTGCGTCTGCTCCTGGCCCTGCGCGGGCTGGCCGAGGCCCGCGCCCGAATGCTCATCGAGGAGCCTCCAAAGGAGAACGCATGATCCACCTGCACGAGAAGAACCAGGAGCGGAAGCGTTTGAATGGTCTGATCGCCAAGAGCACCATGAAGGTACCGGCCGCGGTGGGAGAGGTCGGCAAGCGCGTGTTCGCCGACGGTGCGCTCGGCAAGAAGCACAAGGAGCTGACGGCGCTCGCGGTGGCCGTCGTGCAGAACTGCTTCGACTGAATCGAGCACCGCGTGGAGGAGGTCCTCCGCCTGGGTGCGTCCGACGCCGAAATCGCCGAGACGCTCGACATCGGCGCGATCATGGGAGGCACCATCAGCATGAAGTCGGTACGTCACGCCTTTGCCATCATGGACGACATCAAGAAAGGACAGGCCCCATGAACGCTATTCCCGAGGCATTCAAGGATCTCCTCACCACCAAGAAGGCCTTCGCCAACCTGGCCACGATGAACGCGGACAGCACGCCCCAAGTGACGCCGGTATGGTTCGATTGGGACGGCCGCCACGTCCGCATCAATACGGCCAAGGGGCGGGTCAAGGACAAGAATCTCCGCCGCACCCCGACGGTGGCCCTGTCCATCATGGATCCCGACAACCCGTACCGGTACGTGCAGATCAAGGGCCGGGTCGCCTCCGTGACCGAGACGGGCGCCGACGCGCATATCGATGCCCTCGCCAAGAAGTATCTCGGCCAGGACCGCTACCCGTACCGCAAGCCGGAGGAAGTGCGGGTGACCTTCACCATCGCACCCGACCGCATCCAGACCATGGGATAGGAGCGGCACGGCGTGATCGCCCTCGACGCTGTCTCCAAGGGGTACGGTGGGCAAGTCCTCCTCCGCGACGTCTCGTGGCGCATCGGCCGCGGCGAGCGCATCGGCCTGTGCGGTCCCAACGGCACGGGCAAGACCACGCTCTGCCGTATCCTCGCCGGCGTCGAGGATGCGGACGCCGGTCGCGTGCATCGGGACAGCGGCGTCACCGTTGGTTATCTTCCCCAGGAGGTCGGGGCGAGCGAGGCCGGCACCGTGCTGGCCGAGGCGCTGTCCGGTTTCGACGAGGTGTGGCGCCTCGAGGCCGAGCTCGAGCGCCTCGCCTCCCTCATGGCCGATCCCGCCGCGGGGCCGGACGTGACCGAGCGCTACGGCGATATCCAGCATCGCTTCGAGGCTCTGGGCGGATACCGCCTGGAAGCCGAGGCGAAGATCATCCTCGGTGGTCTGGGATTCGCGCCCGGTGACGCCCATCGGCCCCTCGGCGAGTTCTCGGGAGGCTGGCGCATGCGCGCGGCCCTCGCGCGGCTCCTCCTCCTGCGCCCAGATCTGCTCCTCCTCGACGAGCCGACCAACCACCTCGACCTCGAGTCGCTCGGCTGGCTCGAAAGCTTTCTCACCTCCTATGCGGGCAGCGTGGTCGTGGTGTCCCACGACCGGTACTTCCTCAACCGCATGGTCACCTCCATCGCTGAGATGGCCGAGGGAGCGGTCACTCTGTACGTGGGAGACTACGACCACTATCTCGTCGAGCGGGAGGCGAGACAGGCCCTGCTCGAGGCGCGCCAGCGCAATCAGGCCAAACGGGTGGCGGAGATCGAGCGTTTCATCGACCGCTTCCGCTATCAGGCGACGAAGGCGCGACAGGTGCAGAGCCGCGTGAAGATGCTGGCGAAGGTGGAGCGGATCGAGGTCGGCGAGGGCTCGCGGCGCATCCACTTCGTCTTTCCCCAGCCGCCGAGGTCGGGCCGGCTGGTCGCTCGGCTCCATGACGTTCACAAGGCCTACGGCACCAACACGGTCTACGCGGGGATGGACTTTGCCGTGGAGCGTGGGCAGCGCGTGGCCCTCGTGGGCGTGAACGGGGCGGGCAAGTCCACCCTCCTCAAGATGCTGGCGGGGGTGCTCGCTCCTGACCGCGGCGAGCGGGCTCTCGGACCGCACGTGCACGTGCACTACTACGCTCAGCATCAGCTGGACGCCCTCGACCCTTCCCGCACTGTTCTCGAGGAGCTGGAGATGGCCGATCCCCAATCGGCGATCGGGCGGCTGCGGAGCATCCTCGGCTCCTTCCTGTTCAGCGGCGATCAGGTGGACAAGCGCGTCGCCGTCCTTTCGGGTGGGGAGAAGGCACGGGTCGCCCTCGCCAAGATGCTGGTGAGGCCGGCCGCCCTCCTGTGCATGGACGAGCCGACCAACCACCTCGATCTCGCCTCGAAAGAGGTGCTGGAGGAGGCCCTCGCCACCTTCAACGGGACCATCGTCTTCATCTCTCACGACCGCTACTTCATCAATCGGATCGCCACCCACGTGGTCGAAGTGGGCAGGGGCCGGTTGACCACGCACTTGGGGAACTACGACGAGTACCTCGAGCGCAAAGCGGGGGTCGAGGCGGCGCCCGCGCCTCCGAACCCGAGGGAACACAGCGCCGGATCGAAACCTTCGCCGCCGCGATCCGCCCCCCGACCATCACGCAAGGGGCTCGAGCGAGAGATCAAGGCCATCAAGGAGCGCCTGCAGGGAATCGAAACACAGATCTCGGCCATGGAGCGGCGGCTGGAGGAGATCGGGCTCGCTCTGGCCGATCCTGATCTCTACCGCGACGGCGAGCGGGCGCGCGAGATCGCTCAGGCGCGCAAGGACGCGGAGCAGAAGGTCGCCTGGCTGATGAAGGAATGGGAAGACCTGTCGCTCCAGCTTGCCGCGGCCACGGAAGGACCGTGACGGCTGCGGAAAGGTTCGTGCCGGAGGGCGACGCGGCGGGTGCCCGACGCGAAAAGGCGGTCGCGCGCGAGCTACGCCAGACCGGATGGTGGAAGCGACGCATCGCGGATGGTCACTGTCACTACTGCCGCCGCGAAGTGGGCGCGCGCAATCTCACCCTCGATCACGTGGTGCCGCTCATCCGGGGAGGCAGGTCGGTGCGGGGCAACGTCGTGCCCGCCTGCAAGGATTGCAACACGGCAAAGAAGTCACTGCTGCCGTGGGAGTGGGACGCGTATCTTCTTCGTCTCGGCCAGTCTGACTCCGAGTAGATACCCCTCTGCTGTCTTGAATTGTGGGCATTGTCCGCCCGCGCCTCCTGGAGTCGAATCGACCCCAAGCAACACACACACTTCCAGGAGGAGGAGCGTATGACGACGTTCAGGTGGATGGCCGTAGTGGCAGCCGTGGTGTGGTGCGCGGGAGTGGCGGGCGGGGCGCTCGCGTCCGACACCAAGCAGGCCAAGAGCGAGGCAAAAGTGGCGGCCCCCGTTGAGGGCAAGATCAACATCAACGAGGCGAGTCAGGCCGAGCTCATGAAGCTCGAAGGCGTCGGGGCGGGTACCGCGAAGAAGATCATCGCCTGGCGCGAGGCGCATGGGCCCTTCAAGCACGCGCATGACCTCGAAAAGGTTCCGGGTGTCGGTCGCGAGGTGTTGGGCAAGAATCACGGCCGCATCGCCGTGAAGTAAAAAAACACTTTTGCCGCGGAAGCTAGTTGGGTAGGATGTGGGAAATCGGTCGGAGCGCACACAGGCTCTCTTGATCGTCCCCCGTGGCAATTCCGCCGTGGGCGACGTGACCGAGCCTCGGGCCGGGAGTCGGCGTCCGGTGCGAGGTAGTGGTCCTGGGCCCCGCTTTGGGCCGCGCCGAGAAAGGGAGGTGATCCAGCCGATGTGTACCCCTACGGTGATCTGTGAGGTGGTCGCCTCCTAAGGCCCGGATGTAAGCAGTTGCAGGTGGGCCTGGAGGACCCAGGAACCACCGGCCCCGACGGTCCCGCTTTTTCACCAGCGGGGCGGCGCAGGTAGCCAGAGCCGCCGCAGACCCCGTCGGGGCTTTTCTTTCCACGAAAGACCGCTGGCTCTTTCCCAGACGAAATAAAACGGCCCGCCGGAGGATCCGGCGGGCCGTCGAGTGTTCAGCGCGGGGTTTTTATGCCTTGCGGACGTTAGAGGCTTGCAGGCCCTTTGGACCTTTGGTGACCTCGAACTCGACCTTGTCGCCCTCGGCGAGGCTCTTGAAGCCCTGGGCCTGAATGGCGCTGTAGTGAACAAAGACATCCTCGCCACCCTCAACCTGAATGAAACCGTAACCCTTCGCATCGTTGAACCACTTGACCGTGCCTTGTGCCATACGTCTGGTTCCTCTCTCCTTGGGACGACTATGACGCCGCCCCTGTGATCCCCGTACCACCATGGCCGGGGGCTCCCCCAGAATCGGGGGGAACAAAAAAACGCCGTCGAGGACCGGAAGTCCTCGCGGCGCCCATACCCCTAAAAGTCGACCTGTTCGTTCACGTACGGATCAGGCACACGTCAAACTTAGTACCAGACGGGCCGAAAACTAACAGAGGGGATAACACCTGTCAATACCGATTATCTGCCGGCCAGGTGTGGCCGATCGGGGGATGGTGCGGACCGGGCCCCGAATTTCCGGGGCCCGGCCTTTGGGGTCGTCCTTAGACTTTGCGGACGTTGGCGGCCTGGAGACCCTTAGGGCCCCGGCTCACCTCGAACTCGACCTTGTCGCCCTCGGTCAGGCTCTTGAAACCTGAAGCCTGAATGGCGCTGAAGTGCACGAACACGTCCTCGCCGTCCTCCTGGGAGATGAAACCGAACCCCTTCGCATCGTTGAACCACTTCACGCTGCCCTGAGCCATCTGTATCTACCTCTTTCTTTGAGGCTTTCCTCGAATCTAGCGAATCTTTGCTCGCTACGTATCCGACAACCGGGTGAACCCACAACCTGCACGCAGCTTACCCCATGCACCTACTGCTGTCAAGCACTCTCTCGGACGGCACTCTCTCGGACGGCGACCGTGATGGGACTCGAGCCGTTCCGCGTTCCGAGCCAACCCGGGACGGCCATGGAGAAGCGCCCGGCCGTCCCCCCCGCCACGATGATGTGCATGTCCGCCACCGAGGGAAACTTGGGGATCAGTTCGTCGAGCGCCGGGGCGTGGCCCTTGGAGAAGCGCAGGTTGGTGCCCTCGCCATTGTCGGCGTCGGGGAGCAGGGTGCCGTAGGGAACGCGCACGGTCTCGAACAGATGCCGCGTGAGATCGGCCCTGCTCCAGGCCTCGTCGCCGAACGTGCGCGCATGCTCGGGGCCGACCACGATCATGGTGTGTGAGTAGAGCGGAAAGTGCTTGATGTTCCACAATCCTGACATGGACCAGCCGATGGAACCGGCGAGGCTCCGCGCCGTGCGACTCGAGTGATCCGAGATGCCGTGCGGCGCCTCACCGGCGAAGACCGTGACCGCGCTCTGCTCTGGCCTGAAACCGCGCTCGACGTGGTAGGGCGGCCACGGGCTCGCTTCCTCGAACTCTCCGATGCAGTAGGTATACCGTCCGGGATGACCGAAGGTGGACATCGACGTTTCGCCCGGCTTTGCCCCGCCAACATTGATCATCACGAGCCGGAGGGCGCGTCCGATCGTGGCATTGGCCCGATACCCGGGGCCGAACACCCCGAACGAGCAGTTGAGGCCGATGCGCTCCCGGATCGGGCCATTCACCACGATGAGGGGCGCCGAGAAGTGGGTCGACGTCGACATGCCGTGGAGATTGAACGCAGGGTCGCAAGCCGCCTCGACCGCCGCCAGCAGCACCGGGAGGTAGTCGGGCCGACACCCCGCCATCACCGCATTGATGGCGACCCTCTCCACGGTGGCTCGCCCGTAGTTCGGCGCGACTTCGCCCACCATCTCCGAGCGCTCACGAGGCGTGCCGGTGAGCATCCGCTCCACACGCTCTCGCGTGGGCGGCACCACGGGCAGGCCGTCGGTCACCCCTTTGTCGAACCAGAGATCGAATTCGTCCATGTGGGTCCCGTCGGGCCGGGCCATGTTGCCACACTTCTCTGTGCCACGCCGGATGCAGACATTGTTGGTAGCGGCTGGGCCCGGCTCAAAGCTCAAGTAGCTGAAAAGATTGGACCACGACACCTTGAATACCTCGGTGGAAGGCGGTCTTGGGAGACAGTCGACGTCCATCCTCACGGAAATGCACGTCTTCTTGTTTGGCCACAGACCGAGGTGCTAGAGTGGCTAAACCTGTAGTGAGTGTCCATCCGTCGACGCTGCCAAATGGGAGAGCACCACTATGTTGCTGAGCGTCCTCGCCGGGCTCTTCTCGAACGATCTCGCGATCGATTTGGGCACCGCCAATACCCTGGTCTATGTCCGCGGCGAAGGAATCGTGATGAACGAGCCTTCCATTGTCGCTATCCATCAGGCCGATCATTCGGTGCTGGCCGTCGGTCATGAGGCGAAGGCGATGATGGGGCGCACACCCGGCAATATCCAGGCGATCCGCCCCCTCAAGGACGGCGTCATCGCGGACTTCGACGTGACGGAGAAGATGCTGCACTACTTCATCAGCAAGGTGCACCGCCGTCGCACCCTGGTGCATCCGCGCATCGTCATCGGCGTGCCCTCCGGCATCACTCAGGTAGAAAAGCGAGCGGTTCGTGACTCGGCAATGCAGGCGGGAGCGCGCGAGGTGTACCTGATCGAAGAGCCGATGGCCGCGGCCATCGGGGCGGGCCTGCCCATCCAGGAGCCCGGAGGCAACATGATCGTGGACATGGGCGGCGGCACCACGGAGGTCGCCGTCATCTCGCTGTCGGGTATCGTGTACTCGAAGTCGGTACGCATCGCGGGCGACGAGATGGACGAGGCCATCGTCCAGTACATCCGTAAGCACTACAACCTGCTCGTGGGTGAGCGCCGGGCTGAAGAGATCAAGATCAAGCTGGGATCGGCCTATCCCATGGCCGGTGACCGCGCCACCATGGAGGTCAAAGGCCGCGACCTCATCGACGGCATCCCCAAGACCATCGTGGTCACCGACGAAGAGATCCGGGAGGCGCTTCGCGAGCCCGTCATGTCGATCGTGGATACCGTGCGCACGTGCCTCGAGCGGACGCCGCCCGAGCTCGCCGCGGACATCGTGGACAAAGGCATCGTACTCACCGGGGGCGGGGCGCTCCTGCGTGGCCTCGATCTCTTGCTTCGACAGGAAACGGATCTGCCCATCACCGTGGGAGACGACCCGCTGTCATGCGTCGCTCTCGGCACCGGCAAGGTCCTCGACGAGTTGAATCTCCTCAAGAAAGTCGCGATTCCCGCCTAGCACCGCCACCGGCGGCCGGGCGCGAGGCAAGAGTCGCGGGCAGGGGTGTCGTCGGTGAAATTTCGGAGATACGCGCTTCTCCTCGGGGTGTCGCTCACCTCGCTCGTCCTGCTCACCGTCCAGGCGCGAGGCGGCGGACCGACTCGCGCCGGCGATCTACTCGCCCTCGCCCTCAATCCCGTGCAGAGCGTGCTCGCCAAGGTCCATCGGGGCGCCCTCGGCACCTGGCACACCTTCACGGACTGGAAGGCGGTCCGGAGCGAGAATGCGGCCCTCCGGGCCGACAACGAGCGCCTGCACGTGCAGGCGCTGCAGGTTCGCGAGACGGATCAGGAGAATCGCCGGCTGCGGCGTCTCCTTTCGCTTCGCGAGCGGCTTCCCCTCACCACCCTGACGGGGGAGATCATCGGCCGCGAAGGCGGCGGCTGGGCCCGCTCGCTCACCGTCAATCGCGGCCGCGCCGACGGCATTGCCCAGCAGATGCCGGCCATCGTCCCCGAAGGTCTGGTCGGTCGCGTCGCCCAGGTCCGCTCGGGTGCTTCCGTGGTTCAGCTTCTCAATGACCCCACCTCCACGGTGGGGGCGGTGGTCCAGCGCACGCGGACGGCCGGTCTCGTGGAGGGCGAGCCGAGCGGCGGGTTGCGCTTCAAGTTCATGGCGCGCGACGGAGCCGGCGTCACCGCCGGTGATCTGATCGTCACCTCCGGAGTGGGCACGCTCTTCCCCAAGGGCATACCGGTGGGACGCGTGACGGCCATCGAGGACAAGGGCTCGGCCCTCTTTCACTTCGCCGTGGTGGCCCCCGCCGTGGACTTCGCGCGGGTCGAAGAAATCCTCCTCCTCACCGGCCAGTCGACGCAGGACATCGCCGGCCTCTTCATACCCGGCGGCTGAGCCGTGCGCTTCTCGCTCTTCCTCATGGCCTTCGGCGGCAGCCTCGCGCAATCGAGCGTGGTGCCGTCGTGGAGCATCGGCGGCGTGATGCCCGACCTGCCGCTCATCCTGACCGCGCTCGTCGCGCTACGCCGAGGACCCGAGACGGGCTGCCTGGTCGGGTTTGCGTCGGGTCTCTTCCAAGACGCGGCGAGCGGCAGCCTGCTCGGTGTACAGGCCCTGTCGCGCGGGCTGGCCGGCTTTGCCATGGGGCTCTTGCCGGGGCGGCTCTGGGTCGGCCACCCCCTCGTGCAGATTCCAGGACTGCTCCTCCTCACCGTGACGGAAGGGCTTCTGCGTTTCGGCCTCCTCCAGCTCTTCCACTATCCGGCCCGGCTGAGCGAGCTGTTCGTGCATGTCATCCTCCCGCAGGCTCTCTACAACGGCCTCGTCGGGGCGGCGTGCGTGGTGGCCTTCGAAACGGCGCAGGCGCTGCGCAGGCGGCACACGTGGACCTAGACCACGAATCCACCGCGCGACGGGAGGCGTGGCGACGTCGCGTTCTCTTCCTCGCCGGGGTAGCCGCCGTCGCCTTCGTGGGGCTGCTCGGCCAGCTGTGGTATCTGCAGGTCCTCGAAGGTGGCAAGCTCCAGGAGATGTCCGAGCGGAACCGCATCCGGGTCCGGCCCGTGGCGGCCCCTCGCGGCATCCTGTTCGACCGGAACGGTCTTGCCCTCGTAGACAATCGCCCCGCCTTCACCCTCTCGCTGATCCCACGCGAGATCGACGACCGCGACACGGTGATGGCGCGCCTCTCCGTGCTGCTCAAGATTCCCCTGCGCGAGCTGGAGGACGCGCTCGAGCGGGTTCCTCCCGACTCCTTCCGCCCGGTCCGCGTGCGCCGGGGGCTCACCCTCGAGGAGGTGACCAAGGTCGAGGAGCGCAAGCTCGAGCTGCCCGGTGTCGTGGTCGAGGTCGAGCCCGAGCGCGTGTATCCGACGAGCACCTTCGCCGCGCATCTGCTCGGCTATGTCCGGGAGGTCAGCGACGATCAGATGAAGCAGGGCCGCTACCGGCGCGGGGATATGATCGGCCAGAGCGGTCTCGAACGGCTGCTCGACGAGTACCTGCGTGGCCGCGACGGTGGCGAGCGCATCGAGGTCGACGCCTTGGGGCGGCCCGTGCAGGTCATGCGGCGAGAGGAGCCCGATCCGGGAGCGCAGGTCATCACTACGGTGGACCGGCGCATTCAGGAAGCGGCGGAGCGCGCCATGGTCGGCCGCTCGGGCGCGGTGATCGTCTTGGATCCGCGCAACGGGGACGTCCTCGCCATGACGTCGAGCCCCGCCTTCGAGCTCGACCGCCTGACCGGCAATCTCGACAAGGAAGAGTGGCTCAAGGTCATTCGGGATCCGCTCACTCCGCTGATGAACCGGGCCTTGCAGAGTCAGTACGCGCCCGGCTCCGTATTCAAGGTCGTGGTAGCGGCCGCGGGGCTGCAGGAAGGCACGCTCACGCCCATGGATCGGACGTATTGCAATGGCGAGTTCCACTTGGGGAATTGGACGTTCAAGGACTGGAAGGAAGGCGGCCACGGCCACGTGGACACACGCACCGCCCTCATCCACTCCTGCAATATCTTCTTCTATCAGACGGGGCTCAAGGTCGGGCCCGCGGCCATCGCGCGCTATGCCGAAGCCTTCGGGCTCGGCGCGCCGAGCGGCATCGATCTGGGCGGCGAGAAGGCGGGGCTGGTTCCCTTCCTGGACGGGCGCCGCCGCATAGACGGCCGCAAGTGGCAGGCGGGCGACACCGTCAACATGTCCATCGGCCAAGGGCAGGTGTTGGTAACGCCGATGCAGATCGCCCGTATGATGTCGGCGGTGGCGAATGGCGGCGTCCTCTGGCGGCCCCGCCTCGTCCAGCGGGTGGAGCGCGTGGACGGCTCGCTCGCGTACTCGTCGTCCAGCAAGATGACGGGTCGGGTGGATCTCTCGCCCATCGTGTGGGCCTTCCTGCGTCAGGCACTGTCGGGCGTGGTCAACGAAGGCGGCACGGGAGGCGCCGCGCGCATCCCGGGCGTCGAGGTGGCGGGCAAGACGGGCACCGCCCAAAGCGTGAACAAGAGCGACAGCGCCAAGGGACAGGATCACGCCTGGTTCGCGTCCTTCGCGCCGGCCCAAGACCCCGAAGTGGTGGTGGTCGTCCTCGTGGAGCGGGGTGGCAAGGGTGGACAGGTGGCGGCACCCATCGCGCGGCAGATCTACCAGGCGATCTTCCTCGAGAAGGTCGCCATGATTCAGATCGGCGAAGACGGCTGATGCTCCGGCTGGACCGCCGCCTCCTCGGCAACGTGGATTGGCCGCTGCTCGGCGCCGCCTTCGCCATCGTGCTCTTGAGCGTCGTCTGCCTTTCGAGCCTGGGTCTCGGCCGCGGCGGCTCCGGACTCGCCTTGCGCCAGCTCATGTGGGTGGGTGTGGGGACGGTCGCGCTGCTCGTGGTGGTGACGTTCGACTATCGAAGCTTCGTGCGGGCGGCGCCCGTCCTCTATCTGGTGGGTCTGGGTTTGCTCACCACCGTCTTCGTACTTGGGCGCATGGTGTCGGGGGCGCGCCGGTGGATACACGTGGGGCCGCTCACCTTCCAGCCCTCCGAGCTCTTCAAGCTCATCTTCATCCTGACTCTGGCCTGGGCGCTGACGTGGCGTCGCGAGGCCACCCCGAGCTCCCGCGGCACCCTCGGGTGGATCTTCGCGCTGGTCGCCGTGCCCTTCGTGCTCGTGGTGCGCCAGCCCGATCTCGGAACCGCGCTCGTGCTCCTGCCCGTTCTCGGAGCCATTCTGGTCGGGGTGGGCGTGCGCCTGCGCGTCCTCGGCGGGCTGGCGGGGGTGGGCATCGCCTTCATGCCGATCGCGTGGTTCCTGCTGAAGCCGTATCAGCGGGACCGCCTCCTCGTCTACCTCGATCCGTTTCGGGACCCTCTCGGAACGGCGTACAATGTGATTCAGGCGAAGATCGCCATTGGTTCGGGGCAGCTCCTGGGTAAAGGCATCAGCGGCGCGACGCAGAGCCGCCTGGCTTTTCTTCCGGAGCGCCACACTGATTTCATTTTTGCCGTATTCGCCGAGATGTGGGGATTCGTCGGCTGTTCGGTGCTGATCGTGGCCTATGGAGTCCTGGTCTTGCGGGGCTTCGAGATCGCGGTCGTCACCCGGGAAGCCCGAGGGCGCATCATCGCCTTGGGCGTCACGGCCCTGTTCGCCGCCCAGACGCTCATCAACCTGGGCATGGTGACAGGCCTCTTGCCTGTGGTGGGCATCCCGCTTCCGCTGATGAGCTACGGCGGTTCGTCCATGGTGGTGTCGTTCATGGCGCTGGGGCTCCTCCTCTCGGTCCGAATGCGGCAGTTCCAGTAACCGGGTCCGCCTCCGCGCGGACCGCGAGTTGTGCACCGGGGGCGTATGCCCCCGAACTGGGGACTGCTGCCGTGGGAAAGCGTATCGTCGTCAACGCCGGCGTGACGGAAACGCGTCTGGCCGTGCAGGATGGGTCGCAGCTCGTGGAGCTGTACGTGGAGCGGACGGGCCGCCGCTCCATCGTGGGCAACATCTACAAGGGCGTCGTCACCAATGTCCTGCCGGGCATGCAGGCGGCCTTCGTCGACATCGGGCTCCAGAAGGATGCCTTCCTCTACGGCGGAGACTATACGGCGGACCGCGGCGACGATCCCGCCATGGCCACGCCGGACGCGGACGAGGACGCGGTGGATCTCGACGACGGCGACAATGAGCGCGACGCGGAGGCCGGCGCCGAGCCACCTCACCGTCGCGAGCCCGCGGTGCCCATCGAGGACATGCTGCACAAGGGCCAGGACGTCCTTGTCCAGGTTTCCAAGGAATCGTTGGGGACCAAGGGCGCGCGCATTACCGCCTTCGTGTCCATCCCGGGACGCTACATCGTCTACATGCCCCAGAGCCGTCACGTCGGCGTATCGCGCCGCATCCGGGACGATGCGGAGCGCGACCGCCTCCGCGGCATCGTGAAGGAGCTCCAGCCGCCCTCGGGCGGATTCATCGTCCGCACGGTGGCCGAAGGCAAAGCGGCCGAGGAGCTTCAGGCCGACATGCAGTTCCTGACGCGCTTGTGGAACCAGGTGCAGAGTCGTTTCGAGTCGGCCCGCGCCCCCTCCCTCCTCCACGAGGAAATGGACCTGACCTTCCGGGTCGTGCGCGACCTGTTCTCGCCGGACATCGACGAGTTCCAGGTCGACACCCCCGCCGCGTACGAGAAGTGCCTGCACTTCGCGGAGTCGCTGGTGCCCCAGCTCGCTTCCCGGGTGAAGCTCTACGACGGAGCGCAGCCGATCTTCGAGGCCACGGGGATCGAGAAAGAGATCGAGAAGGCGCTCCGCCGCCGCGTCTGGCTCAAGTCCGGCGGCTACATCGTCATCGACCACACGGAAGCCCTCGTGGCCATTGACGTGAACACGGGCAAGTACGTGGGCAAGCGGGACTTCGAGGAAACCGTGCTCAAGATCAACCTCGAAGCCGCCACCGAGGTCATCCGGCAAATCCGGCTCCGCGATCTCGGCGGGATCATCATCATCGATTTCATCGACATGGAGCGGGCGGAACACCGCGACCAAGTCTTCAAGGCGCTCATGAACGCGCTCGCCGACGACAAGGCCCGTACCAATGTGCTCGAGATCTCCGAGCTTGGACTGGTGGAGATGACGCGAAAGCGTGTTCGTCAGGGTCTCCAGTCTCTGCTCACGTCGGCCTGTCCCACGTGCAAGGGCAGCGGCACCGTGAAGTCCGGCCTGACCCTGACCGCCGAGATCTTCCGCAAAGTGCAGGCGGGCGCGCGTGAGGCCACGGGGCAGGAGGTGCTCGTTCGCGTGAATCCGGAGATGGCGCATCACCTCGAGACCGAGGATCGCGAGGGCGTCGAGCGACTGCAGGACCTCATCGGGCGCAAGGTCATCGTCCAGGGCGTGTCCTCGTACCAGCGAGAGCAGTACGACTTCACGTTCCGCTAGGGTCGTACGCGCGGGAGGCTATCCATGACCGGCCCGATGCCGCTGATCCCGACCACGGTGTGCGGCAGTCACGGTTTGCCGTCGTGGCTTCATCTGGTCCGGGAGGCGGCCGCGGCGGATCGCCTTGGGCCGATCGATCTGCAGGAAGCGTACGAGGACGCCGTTCGCTTGGCCATCCGGGACCAGGTGGAAGCGGGCGTCGACGTCATCTCGGACGGCGAAATGCGCCGCGTGACCTTCATCCGGGGCTTCTACGATCGGCTGGAAGGCATCCGGCCGCTCCCGATACCCCGGCGTGTGGGGGCGCCCAACTACGACAGCCACTGCCCGTATGAGGTCGTAGACCGTGTCACGGCGCCCAGGGGTCTCGGCATCGTGGAAGAGTTCCGTTTTGCCCGCCCCCACGCCGACCGGCCCCTGCGCGTGGCCGTGCCAGGGCCCATGACGCTCCTCATTCCTCTGCGCCGCGGTGGCCCCTATGCCTCCGAAGACAGCCTCATCGCGGATCTCATCGCCCTCGTCAAGGCCGAGATCGAGGCTCTGGAGACGGCGGGCTGCGACTTCATCCAGGTGGACGAGCCCAACTACGTCATGACCGCGGGTAAGCATCGCGTCCTCAAGGGCGAGGCCGGGCCCATGGTGGAAGCGCTCAACGCCACCCTCGAAGGCGTCAAGGCCAAGACGGCCCTCCACGTCTGTTTCGGCAATGCGCACAACAATTCCTTCTCGAGCCCCCGGCATTACCGGGCGCTCTATCCGCGCCTGCTCGACGCGCGGGTGAGCCAGTTCGTCTTCGAGTACGCGAACCGGGAAATGAGTGAGATCGAGCTCTGGAGTGAGTTCCCCACGGACAAGGAGATCGCCGTCGGCGTGGTCGACGTCAAGGCCTTCCACGTGGAGACGCCTGAGGAGATTGCCGCGCGCGTACGTCTCGCCCTCCAGCACATTCCCGCCCCGCGCCTCTGGCTCGTGCCGGACTGCGGGCTCTGGGAGACGCCGCGCTGGGTGGGCGTGGCCAAGCTCCACTCTCTGGTCGAAGCGGCCCGCCTCATCCGCCGAGAGCTGGGCGTCGCGTGACCAGCCCGTCGCGCATCAGCCGCGCGCGCATCCTGGAGCAGCTGAGGCTGGCCGCTCGGAAGGGTGACCGCGGCGCGCTGATGCTGGCCACGGAGCAAATGAAGACCCTGGCCTATTCGCCCCGCTACTGGGACAGGTACCTCGAGCTCCTCGGCAATCCGCTCGCCCGCCTCGTCGATCTCATGGTAATCAAGCAGGGAGACAAAATCGCCCATCAGAAGGGCTGGACTCGCCCCAAGCGAGAGCGCTCGCCGACCAAGGCGAAAGCGAAAGGCGCCAAGGGGAGGGAGCGGACTCGGCGCAAGCGCTCGACGCCCCCATCGACGCAGGGCTCGCTCTTTCCCGACCTGCCTTCCTGAAGTCGCGTGGTCCCCCCCTCGCCAGGCGCGGGGGACGAAGGTCGTGGTAGAATACCCCGGTAGGGTATATAGCATGACCCGAGGCACGCGGATCACGGTCTTGCTGGGCGTCGCCGTGGCGGCGGTGGCGGCCACCGGTTTCCTTCCGCCCATTCCCCAGGATCCCGCCTACCATCGCTTCGCCGATGCCCGGCCGCTCTGGGGTGTGGCGAACGGGTGGAATGTGCTCTCCAACCTGGCCTTCCTCGTGGTCGGTCTCTACGGGTTGCCGCGTGTCTGGACGGCGCCCGCCGGCCCGGGTACGGCATTCGTCGATGCCCGCGAACGATGGCCCTACGCCCTGTTCTTTGCCGGCGTAGCCTTGACCGGCGTGGGCTCGGCCTTCTATCACTGGGCGCCCGACACCCCGCGGCTCTTCTGGGATCGATTGCCCATGGCGGTCGGTTTCATGGCGCTTCTGGCCGCCATCGTCGCCGAGCGCGTGAGCGTCACCGCCGGCCTCGTGGTGCTGGGCCCCCTGATCGCGGCCGGGGTCGGCAGCATCATCTACTGGCGGGCCGGTGAGTTCGAGGGCGCCGGTGATCTTCGTCCCTATGGCCTCGTTCAATTCCTTCCCGCGCTCCTTATACTGCTCATGCTGTGGTGGTGTCCGCCGCGCTACACTGGCAGCGGCTTTCTCCTTGGCGTGCTTGCCGTCTATGGCGCGGCCAAGATCTTCGAAGCCCTGGACGGGCCGATTTTCTCTCTGGGTTTTCTGCTGAGCGGCCACACGCTCAAGCATCTGACGGTGGCTCTCGCCGCCTGGTGGGTGTTGAAGGCGCTCGACACCAGGCGGGCGTCGGCCGCGGAGGAACACACGTGATCGACGATGAGACTCGGGGCAAGGCCCTCGGCCGGCTGCGGCGCATCGAGGGGCAGGTGCAGGGAATACAGCGCATGGTCGAGGAAGACAAGTACTGCGTGGACATCCTCCTCCAGCTGACGGCGGTCCAGGGCGCCGTCGAGCAGGTGCAGCGGCTCCTCCTCGGCCGCCACATCGAGGCCTGCGTCGCCGACGCCGTCCGCTCGGGAAGCACCCGGGACCGCCAGAAGAAGATGGACGAGCTGCTCGAGGTTTTCTCGCGCTTCGGAGGCCGCTGAGTCTTGGCCACGGCCACCGCGCGGACCCGCCTCGACTTTCCCGTCAAGGGCATGCACTGCGCCGGCTGCGTGGCCAAGGTCGAGCGCGCGCTGCGCGGCGTGGAGGGTGTCGCCGAGGCCAATGTCAACCTCGGCACCGAGCGGGCTACCGTCTGGGTGGGGCTGGGCTCGCCCGGCCTTCCCGCCATGAGGCAGGCCGTCGAGGGCGTCGGGTATACCGTTCCGGCGGAAACGGCCCGCACGGAGGCGTCGGACGACAGCGACCGGAAGGCCCGGGCCGCCGAGGACCGGCGGCTGCGCCTCAAGGTATGCGTGGGGGCGGCGCTGTCGGTGCCCGTGCTCCTCGGCAGCATGCACGAAATCTTCTGGTGGGCTCCGGCGTGGCTCGCGAATCCCTGGCTGCTCTGGGCATTGACCACGCCAGTGCAATTCTGGGTCGGCGGACAGTTCCATGCCGGCTTCATCCGCGAGCTGCGCCACCGATCGGCCAGCATGGACACCCTGGTTTCCCTCGGTACCAATGCCGCCTACTTCTTCAGCGTCGCCGTGACCGTGTGGCCGCACGCGTTCATGGCGGCGGGGGGCATGCACTACTTCGAGGCTTCGGCGCTCCTCATGACCTTCCTCGTGACGGGGCGCTGGCTCGAGGCGCGGGCCCGCGGTGGCACCTCCGAGGCCATCCGCCGACTGGTGGCCCTGGCGCCGCGCACGGCGCGCGTGGTGCGTGCCGGACGCGAGGACGATATATCGATTGCGGACGTCGTGGTCGGGGACCTCGTGCGGGTGAGGCCGGGTGAGCGCGTGGCCGTGGACGGCGAAGTGGTCGAGGGCGGCTCGAGCGTCGACGAGTCCATGCTCACCGGCGAGAGCCTGCCCGTGACGAAAGAGCCCGGATCGAGCGTGGTCGGGGGCTCGGTCAACCGCACGGGCAGTTTTACCTTCCGGGCCACACGCGTGGGAGCCTCGACGGTCCTCGCCCGGATCATCCGGCTGGTTGAAGAGGCGCAGGGCTCCAAGGCGCCCATCCAGCGCCTGGCCGACCGCGTGGCCAGCGTCTTCGTTCCCATCGTGCTCGCCATCGCCGCCCTCACCTTCATTGTGTGGTTCTGGCTGGGGCCTTCCCCGTCGTTCGTGTACGCGCTGACCAGTGCGGTCGGAGTGCTCGTGATCGCCTGCCCCTGCGCCATGGGTCTGGCCACGCCCACAGCCATCATGGTGGGCACGGGCCGCGGCGCCGAGCTGGGCGTCCTCGTGCGCAATGCGGCGGCCCTCGAGCTCCTGCACAAGGCCTCGGTGGTGGTCTTCGACAAGACGGGGACGCTGACCACGGGACAGCCCGCCGTCACCGACGTGACCGCGGTGTCCGGCATCGCCGCCGACGAAATCCTCGCCCTTGCCGCTGCCGCCGAGCAAGCCTCGGAGCATTCCCTCGGCGAGGCCATCGTTGCCCATGCGAAGTCACGGGGGCTGGCCATGCCCGCGGTCAGCGGATTCAGTGCGGTGCCCGGCCACGGCGTAGAGGCGCGGGCTCCGGACGGCGTCGTCCTGGTCGGCAGCGCGCGCCTCATGTCAGGGCGCGGTGTCGACGTGAGCGCCCTCGGCGACAAGGCGCGCGAGCTCGCCTCGGCCGGCAAGAACGCCGTGTTCGTGGCATTCTCCGGCCGCCTTCAGGGTCTCGTGGCCGTGGCCGATACGCTCAAGCCGGAGGCGCCCGGGGCGGTGGCCGCGCTCCGTGCGCTCGGTCTCGAGGTTGTCATGCTGACTGGCGACAACCGGCTCACCGCGGAGACCATCGCCCGCGAAGTGGGCATCGAAAGCGTGCTCGCCGAGGTTCTTCCCGACCGGAAGTCGGAGGAGATCAAGCGCCTCCAGGTCAATGAGCGCGTCGTGGCCATGGTCGGAGACGGGATCAACGATGCGCCGGCCCTCGCCCAGGCTTCCGTGGGCATCGCCATGGGCTCGGGGACGGACGTCGCCATCGAAGCGGCGGATGTGACGCTCATGCGTAGCGATCTCGGCGGCGTGGTGGCGGCTGTGCTGCTCTCGCGGCGAACCATACAAATCATCCGCGAGAACCTCGCCTGGGCCTTCGGCTACAATCTGCTCCTGGTGCCGGTGGCGGCCGGCGTGCTGTACCCGCTGTGGGGAATCACCTTGTCACCAATTCTGGCGGGAATGGCCATGGCGTTGTCTTCCGTGTCGGTGGTGGCGAACAGCCTCCGTCTGCGCCGCTTCGAGGCCCTGGCCGGATCGAGGACGCGGTGATCGACTCGCCCTGTCTCGGCGGCCGTGACCGCTACGAGCGGACCATGGAAGGCTGGATCGACAACACGTACGATGACGCCTTCACCCACACGGTCCAGATCGGCGACGACCGTCTTCGCGTGGAGCTCAGCGCTGACTGCACGCCTTCCCCCGGCTACGAGGTGCGCGCGGCAAGAGCCAGGGTGCTCGCGGGCGAGGAAGAGTGGACGGCGGTGGGGCGCTTCGAGGACCTGGCGGGCGCCCGGATGGTTGCCGGCTTCACCCGACGGCTGACCGAGGTGGCCGGTTCCGGACCGGAGTCACGCCTCCTCGTGGACGCGGGGATAGAGGTGGCGCGCCTCGCGCGACAGGCGGTCAAGCTTCCGCGCGAAGCCACCGCGCACCTGACGTCGGGAGGCGCCCGTGCCTGCTGGGAGCTCGACAGCGCAAGCTGGATCGACCTGCCCGGATCCTGCTTTACTTATAGCGCCAATGGCCGCGCGCTCCTCGACACGCGAGAGGTGAGCACGCCGATGGCGGTGGAGCTCTACAGCCCGCCCCCGGCCGCGCGCCGGCTCTTCGTGCGCAAGAAGGTCATGCGGCTGGTTCGCACCCAACCGCGCCTCCACCTTTTCCATTCGATGCACGACAATGTCCACGGCTTCGACATCCACTATGAGATCGATCTCGAGCGCGGCACGGTGATAGCGGCCGACTCCATCACCTCACGGCTGCCGTACCAGGGTATCTGTACAGAGCCCCAGGGTCGGATCGATGCTCTGGTGGGCCAGTCGGTCGATGCGGGACTGCGCAAGCGCATTCAGAGCCTGCTCGGTGGGGAACAGGGTTGCGCCCAGCTCTACGACCTGACCGCGGACCTTCTGAAGCTGTTGAGCCTCTAGCGCGGGGGAACCCATGGACATCCGCACCGAGATGGAGTCGCTGCCCACCGCCGACGGTCTCATGCCCGCCTATCTCTGCACGCCCGTGGGCAAGGGGCCCCATCCAGCGGTCATCGTCGTCATGGAGGCTTTCGGTCTCAATGCGCATATCAAGAACGTCACCGAGCGCGTCGCCCGTGAGGGGTACGTGGCGATCGCTCCCGACTTCTTCTACCGCTTCGGAAGCCCCATCGTGCCGTACGAAGACGTGCCGCGCGCCATCGGCTACATTCAGAAATTCGACTGGTCGGCGCTCATGGCCGAAATGGGCGTGGTCATCCATCACCTGAAGAACAGAGCCGACGTGCGAGGCGAACGTCTCGGGGTGATCGGGTTCTGTGTCGGCGGCACCATCGCCTTCCTTACCGCCTGCCGCCATGCTTCGGCCATCAAGGTGGCCGTCTCCTTCTATGGCGGTGGCATCGGCGCCGACACCCCGGCAGCACCCATCCATCTTGCGGACCGCCTCCAGTGCCCGATCCTCTGCTTCTTCGGCGAGACCGACAAGATGATCCCGATGGATCAGGTCCGGCGGGTCGACGAGACCCTCAAGCGGCTAAAAAAGACCGCCGAGGTCAAGGTCTACAAGGGCGCGGGCCACGGGTTCTTCTGCGATGACCGGTCGTCCTATGACGCATCAGCCGCCCAGAACTCCTGGGATATGACGCTCTCTTGGTTGTCTAAGTATTTGAATTAAAAGTAGTAACAAAAATATCATCGTCGAAGATGCTTCTGGGTTGAAATTGTACTGACTGTTTGGTACAAATCTAGCTTATGGCGAGCGTCCGGCATTCCGTATTGATGGAGACAAAGAGCGCCAAAGGTGCGGCGACGAGAGACCAGATCCTCGACGCGGCCGGTCGCCTGATTCATCTCCAGGGCTATCACTGCACCTCCCTCGACGATGTCCTCCGCGAGAGCGGCGTGGGCAAGGGCAATTTCTACTACTACTTCAAGAGCAAGGAAGAGCTGGGGTACGCCATTATCGACAGGCTGGTGCGTGGCTTCGTCGAGCGCACCCTCGGGCCAGCCTTTGCCGATCCAGACGCTGATCCGGTGGAACAGATCCACGGTCTGCTCGACCGTGTGCTCGACAGTCAACGGCAGCGTAACTGCATCGGTGGATGTCCCATGGGCAATCTCGCCTCCGAGTTGTCCGACGTTCACGAGGGCTTCAGAAAGCGGCTCGCCGATGTCTTCGTGGCGTGGCGCGTGACCATGACGCAGGCCCTCCGCAGAGGGCAGGCGACGGGTCGGCTGAGCGCCGACTGCGATCCGGACGGCGCCGCCTCCTTCATCGTGGCCGCTCTCGAGGGCGCCATCCTCATGAGCAAGGTGACGAAGGAGATCCGGGTGCTGGAGCAGTGCGTGCAGGAGCTGAAGGAGCACCTGACCCTGTATTCGAAATCGCGAGCCAACGACTTCTCGCATGTCCCGCGCCTCGGGGCAGAGGAGAGCTACGATGAGCGTGCCACAGGCTGAAGCGACGACCGGGTCCGCCGGCCGCATTCCGGCCGGGGCTGCGCGCGTCGATCGTGACGCCGCCCTCGTGGAGGGACTGCGGAAGGGGGATCCGACGGCAACCGAGCTTCTGCTCGATACGTACGGCGACCGCGTCTATCGCCTCGCCATTCGCATCACGGGCAACGAGCAGGACGCCGAGGAAGTGGTGCAGGACGCGCTATGGACAGCCGCACGGAAGATCGGCATGTTCAAGGGCGAGTCGGCCTTCGGGAGCTGGGTCTACCGGATCACGGCCAACACCGCCTACCAGAAGCTCCGCGGGCGGCAGAGCCGCAAGCACGAAGTGCCCTGGACGGATCTTCGTCCGGCCTTCGACGATGAGCGCCATCATGCCGAGCCGATCGCGGACTGGTCGGGGAAGGTGGAGGAGCCGGCGCTTCAGGCAGAGCTCCGCACCGTGCTGACCACCGCCATCAACGACCTTCCCGCCGACTACCGAACGGCCTTTCTCATGCACGATGTCGAGGGACTCTCGAATCCCGAGATCGCCGAGTCGCTCCATCTGAGCCTGCCCGCGGTGAAGTCCCGGGTACACCGCTCGCGCCTCTTTCTGCGCGAACGCCTCTCCCGCTACATGGAGGCGGCCTAATAGCGAGGCTAACGCCGCGTCCTGCTTGACTTTCATGCCGCTCGTGTGTTCAGATAGGCGCTCGCTCCGGCTCTTGTCGTCTCAGGCTTGGAGCGATCGGATCGACGAGCTGGACTCCGCTACATTCACTAACCAGAGGAACAGTCATGGAAGCGGTTATCGCGACGGGCGGAAAGCAGTATCGGGTGGCTCCTGGTCAGGTGATCAAGGTCGAGCGGCTCGATACGCCGGCCGGCTCTCCCGTGGAGTTCAAGCAGATCCTCCTTGTCAGCAATGACGGGCAGGTGACGGTAGAACCCAAGGCGCTGGCCTCCGCCAAGGTGACGGGGGAAGTGGTGGCCGAGAGGAAGGGCCACAAGGTCCTCGTGGTCAAGTTCAAGCGACGGAAGAACTACCGCCGACATCGCGGACACCGGCAGACGATGAGCACCGTCCGCATCACCAAGATCGAGGCATAAGGCAATGGCACACAAGAAGGGCGTCGGCAGCTCCCGCAACGGGCGCGATTCAAATTCCCAGCGGCTGGGCGTCAAGCGCTTCGGCGGGCAATTCGTCACGGCGGGCAGCATCATCGTGCGCCAGCGGGGCACCCGGTTCAAGCCGGGCGTCGACGTGGGCTTGGGCGTCGACCACACGCTGTTCGCGACCTCCGACGGTTACGTTCGATTCGAGCGCAAGGGCGACGACAAGTACGTCAGCATCGCCCAGCAGCCCGCCTGATCGCGCCCGGCGCTCCCGGAGCCTCTGATGTTCGTCGACGAGATCGACGTCTTCGTCAAGGGCGGCGACGGGGGTGCGGGTTGTATCAGCTTCCGGCGTGAGAAGTTCGTGCCCCGCGGCGGACCCGATGGGGGCGACGGGGGTGACGGGGGCAGTATCCTACTCGAAGCGGATTCCCGCATCACCACCCTCCTCGATTTCCACTATCAGCGTCACTACACCGCCGAGCGCGGCCAGCACGGCAAAGGCTCGAACAAGCACGGCGCCTCCGGCGATGACACGATACTGCGAGTGCCGCTCGGTACCGTGGTGTCGGACCGCGACACGGGCGAGCGGCTAGGCGACCTGACCAGTTCGGGCGAGCGCGTGCTCGTGGCCCGGGGGGCGCGCGGAGGGAGAGGCAATGCGCGCTTCGTGAGCTCCACCAACCGGGCGCCGCGCCGCGCCGATCTCGGGCGCGCCGGCGGCGAGCGCTGGATGCATCTTGAGCTCAAGCTCCTCGCCGACGTCGGTGTGGTCGGATTTCCCAACGCCGGCAAGTCCACGCTGGTCTCGAGGTTGTCTGCGGCCAAGCCCAAGATCGCGGACTACCCCTTCACCACGCTCCAACCGACCCTCGGCATCGTGCGGGTCGACGACCATCGATCCTTTGTCATCGCCGACCTGCCGGGGCTGATCGAAGGGGCCGCCGAAGGCAAGGGACTCGGGCACCGTTTCCTGCGCCATACGGAGCGCACGCGCGTTCTCGTGCATCTCGTCGATCTCGATCCGAGTGGCGGCCGTGACCCCGTCGAGGACTGGCGCGTGATCCAGGGTGAGCTCGCCGCGTACTCGAGCGAACTGGCGGCTCATCCTCAAGTCGTCGCGGGCAGCAAGGCGGAGCTGCCCGGCACCGAGGAACGCCGTCTTCAGCTGGAAGGCTTCTGCGCGGCGCAAGGGCTCCCCTTTCACGCCATTTCGTCGGTCACGGGCCTGGGTCTCGACGGGCTCGTGCGCGAGATCACCGCCATCCTGGCGAATCATTCATGGGCCCCCGCCGCGGGTTGACGCGCGTGCGGCGGCTCGTGGTCAAGGTCGGCAGCGGCCAGATCGCGAGCCCGAGCGAAGGCCTCGACGCCAAGCGCATCTCGGCGCTCGCCGCCGACATCGCCGGGCTCGTGGGCGAGCGTCGCGAGGTCGTCCTTGTCTCCTCCGGCGCCATCGTCGCCGGAACGGCTCGCCTGGGCCTGTCCTCCCGTCGGCGCTCCATCCCGGAGACGCAAGCCGCGGCGGCCGTCGGACAGTCGTCGCTCATGTGGCATTACGAGCAGGCCTTCAAGCGCCACGGCATCAAGGTCGGACAGGTCCTGCTCACCGCCCAGGACATCAGTGATCGCGGCCGATATCTGAACGCACGCAATACGTTGTTGGCCCTCCTCGACTTCGGCGTGCTGCCCGTGGTGAACGAGAACGACACGGTGGCGGTGGAGGAGATCAAGGTCGGCGACAACGACAATCTCGCCGCGCTCGTCGCCCATCTCATCGATGCCGATCTCCTCGTGCTCCTGACCGACGTCGACGGCCTCTACACCGGCGACCCGCAGCGTGATCCTGCGGCGACCCGGATCGAGACGGTGGAGGCGGTGACGGAGGAGATCCGCAGGCTCTGCTTCGACGAAGTCGGCCGCGTCTCCGTCGGCGGCATGGCCACGAAGCTCGAGGCGGCGCAGAAGGCCGGCGCTTCCGGGATTCCCATGGTGATCGCCAATGGGCGAGAGCACGGCACCCTGGGGCGGCTGCTCAAAGGTGAGCCCCTCGGGACATATTTTCTCCCGCGCGACGACAGGCTGGCCGCGCGCAAGCGCTGGATAGCCTTCGCGGTGCCGCCGCAGGGTCGTCTCATGGTTGACGCGGGGGCGCGGAAGGCGCTGACCGAGAAGGGAAAGAGCCTGCTCCCCTCGGGGCTCGTGGAGATCACGGGAGAGTTCCGCGCCGGTGAGGTGGTGGCGCTGGCCGAGCCCGAGGGTGACGATTTCGCGCGGGGACTCGTGAACTACGACGCGGGAGATCTTCGCAAGATACGCGGAGCGAAGACGGCAGAGATCGAGAAGGCCTTGGGGTACAAGGGGCTCGCCGAGGTCATTCACCGGGACAACCTGGTGGTGCTCTCCGGCCCGGGAGGAAGCTGATCATGGACGTGACGGCGCACGTGACGGGCAAGGCACGAGCGGCGAAGGAGGCGGCCCGCACGCTCGCCCTGGCTTCCACGCGAGCGAAGAACGATGCCCTCCAGCAGATGGCCCGGGGGCTCGAGGAAAAGACGGGCCTCGTGCTCGATGCCAATCGTTCCGATCTCGCCCGCGCGAGGTCGGGGGGACTGGCGAGCGCCTTCATGGACCGGCTCACCCTCTCCGAGAGCCGTCTCGAGGAAATGGCGGCGGGGCTTCGCCAGGTCGCCGCGCTTCCGGATCCGGTCGGGGAGACCGTAGAGGCATGGCGGCGCCCCAACGGGATCGAAATCTCACGGGTCCGCGTGCCCCTGGGCGTAGTGGGCTTCATCTATGAGTCGCGTCCCAATGTCACGGCCGATGCCGCCGGGCTCTGCCTCAAGTCGGGCAATGCGGTGTTGCTGCGCGGGGGGAGCGAGGCGCTCGAGTCCAACACCGCCATCGCCCAGGTGCTCGCCAAGGCAATCGAGAAGATCGGACTCCCTGCTGATTCGGTGCAGGTCGTGGACACCGCCGACCGCGCCGCCGTCATGGCCATGCTCACCCTTGACCGCTTCATCGACCTCATCATTCCGCGCGGGGGTGAGGAGTTCGTACGACTGGTGACCGAGCGGTCGACCGTGCCGGTTCTCAAGCATGACAAGGGACTCTGCCACGTCTACGTGGACGCGAGCGCGGATCTCGACATGGCGGTAGCCATTGCCACCAATGCCAAGGCGCAGCGGGTGAGCGTGTGCAATGCCATGGAGACCTTGCTCGTGGACTCGGCGGCGGCTTCCCGGTTCCTGCCCAAGGCCGCGGCGCGGTTTCGGGAGGTGGGCGTGGAGGTCCGGGGCGACGAGCGCACGCGGGCCCTCGTGCCCGGGGCAACTCCGGCCACCGAGGCCGACTGGGACACCGAATACCTCGACTACATCGTGGCCGTCCGCGTGGTGGACGGGCTCGATGCCGCCATCGACCACATTCGGCGGCACGGCTCGGGGCTGGCCGAGGCCATCGTCACCTCCGATCTTCGCAACGCGCGCCGCTTCACCCGTGAAGTGGACGCCGCGGCCGTCCTCGTCAATGCCTCGACGCGCTTCGTCGACGGCTCCCAGTTCGGCATGGGCGCCGAGATGGGGATCTCGACCTCGCGCCTCCACGCCCGCGGGCCGGTCGGGGTGCGCGAGTTGACCACGACCAAGTTCATCGTGATGGGTGATGGCCAGGTGCGGGAGTAGCCGGCCCGGTGCCCACGGTCGGCGTCTTCGGCGGATCGTTCAATCCGATTCATTTCGGTCATCTCCTGCTCGCCGACGAGATCTGTGAGGCCCTCCGCCTCGACCGCGTGCTCTTCGTGCCCGCGGCTGTGCCGCCCCACAAGCCGGCGGCCGAGCTGGCCTCCGCCGAGCACCGCTATCGCATGACGGCCCTTGCCGTCCGCGAGCATCCGCGCTTCGCCGTCTCCGACCTAGAGCTTCGCCGCGAGGGACCGTCCTACACCGTGGACACGCTGGCCGCCCTCCGGGACGAAGGGGCGCTCAGGCTTCTCATCGGATCGGATACCTTTCTCGACCTCTTGAGCTGGCGCGAGCCGCGAGAGATCGCGCGGCTCGCCCGCCTGATTGTCGTGCCGCGCACGGGCGGCGAGTTCGATCCGGACGGGCCGGCGGCCCAGAAGGTGCTGCATGAATTCGGGCTGTCCGCCTTCGGCGCCGCGGATGGTCCCGTGCTGTACCGCGCCGCCTCCTTGCCCATCTCGGGGTCGGACCTTCGCCTGCGCGCGCGCGAGGGCCGAAGCCTTGTCTATCGCATGCCCGAAGCCGTCGCCGCCTACATCCGCGAGCACGGTCTCTACCGGGTGGGCTCCTGATGGCCGCCCTCTCCGCTGAAGCCACCGCGCGGCTCGCGGCCCGGGCCGCCCTCGAGAAGAACGCCGAGGATCTCGTCATCCTGAACCTGCAGGGGCTGTCGAGCGTCGCGGATTTCTTCCTCGTCACGAGCGCGCGGTCCACCACGCAGGCCGACACCATCATCGAGGCGGTGCGCGCGGCCTTGAAGGCGGCGGGCACGCGGCCGCGGCATCAGGAAGGTAGCGCGGAGAGCGGGTGGATTCTCCTCGACTACGTCGATGTCGTGGTCCACGTGTTCATCGGCGACACCCGGCACTTCTACGCCCTCGAGCGACTATGGGGCGACGCGCCGCTCCTTTCCGTGGAGCGCGGAGAGTCCGCGCGCCATTGATTTCCCCTGGGGGGCGTGGTAGCCTTCGCCACTGACTCCGGCCCGAACCGGCCGTGTCGCGGAGGAGACAGCGATGAGGAAGGAGCGTCTGGCGCAGTTCAAGAAGAAGCTGGAAGAGAAGCACCGCCAGCTTGTCGAAGGCGTGGGCAAAACCGTCCTCTACGCCAAGGGTCCTGAAGACGACTCCACCAAGGACCTGGGCGATCAGGCTGCGACGTCGTACAACCGCGAATTCCTCTTCGAGCTCAGCAACGGCGACCGGCGCCTCCTCAAAGAAGTCGGCTCCGCGCTCCAGAAGCTCGAAGAGGGCAATTTCGGCGATTGCGAACGGTGCGGGGAGGCGATCGCGGAGAAGCGCCTGGAGGCGCTTCCCTTTGCCCGCTACTGCATCGAGTGCCAGCGGGCGATCGAAGAAGAAGAGCGCACCGCCGCGGGGTAGCCT
>WNGE01002508.1_pt1 | contig 31950 bp, 25 predicted proteins | sample 5400651 | NCBI WGS metagenome assembly WNGE01 (sample SAMN13153370, study PRJNA577476) | soil metagenome | isolation source: 60 cm soil or saprolite under grassland replicate 2 | place: USA:California | collected 2016-06-15
GTATATACTTTTAATTTTTCATCATGATCGAGTATTCCAAAATCAATTTCGGCACCATAACTTTTGCCAATCCAATTGCTCTGCATTTCTTTCATTGATTCACTGAAATCAACATGCTTCAATCCTTCCAGCAATCGATTAGCATACTCGGTTATGCGTAAATACCATTGACGCAATTTCTTTTTTACGACAGGATAACCGCCGCGCTCACTTACACCATTTACTACTTCATCATTCGCAAGAACTGTTCCCAATGCCTCGCACCAGTTTACTTCACCATAGCCACAATAAGCAAGGCGATATTCCATCAAAATGCTTTGTTGTGTAAACTCATCAAACGACTTCCATTGAGAGGCAGTAAAAGAATTTCCTTTGGAATCAGGAATTTGGAATTGGGAATTTGGAACAGGATGGTGCTTGTTGCCCTCTTTTTTAAAGGCTTCCGTCAGCACATCAATACTCTCTGCTTTGTTGGTATTGCGGTTATAAAAACTTTTAAATAATTGCAGAAAGATCCACTGTGTCCACTTATAATATTTGGGATCAGAAGTATTTACTTCCCTGTCCCAGTCAAATGAAAAACCGATCTTGTCCAACTGCCTGCGAAAGTTTTCAATATTTTGTCTCGTGCTCACAGCAGGATGCACATCATGTTCAATTGCATATTGCTCTGCAGGCAAACCAAATGCATCATAACCCATCGGGTGCAAAACATTATGGCCTTTCAATCTTTTAAAACGTGCATAGATATCGCTGGCAATATAGCCCAGCGGATTCTATATCATTAAAATTATATTCCATTAATTATTTACGATTTATTGATTTACGATTTATTAAGTACGAAGTACGAGCTATGAAGTACGATTTAAAAATTTATTTAAAATAGTTTCAGCAGTTTGCAGGTTTACGAGCTCACAGTTGTTTGAATTTAGAACTCGTAAACTATTGGAAATCATAAACTCGTGAACTTGATCCTAAAAGTTCAGAACGCCGAAGTGAGTGACACAACAGGCGATGCCATGAAATCTTTCGACTCGTCCCATAAAATTTTTCACACACATAATAAGCCTGCGAAACTATCGTTAAGAGTGAGTGCAAACCTACAGGAAAATGATAAATAATGCAGGCGGATCGACTAAATTTGCCGCGCTCACAAAATCATTACAAACTCAATAACTATGGCTGAAACCGGTAAATCGTCTTTACGACGCAGTAAACCTAATTACACGTACAGCATTGTTGGTGTGGCACTCGTGCTGCTGATAATGGGTGTAATGGGATGGATATTGTTAAACTTTAGCAGGGTTGGCAATACGTTTAAAGAAGACATTCGAATAAGTGCTTACCTGCGTACTCAAAATAAAGATTCAATTGCACAGATACAACAGTTTATTTCATCACGGCCATATGCGAAAGATGTTGAGTACATTAATAAGGAATCGGCAAAAGATATCTGGAATAAGGAGAACAATGAAGACTGGAGCAAAATTCTTGATTATAATCCATTGCCTGAGAGCATTGATTTTTATGCACGCGCTGAATATGTAAACCCTGATAGCCTTGCTCAAATTTCGTCTTCAATACTAAACAAGTACGGCAACCAGATAACTGATCTTCAATATCCGCGGGTATTGGTAAGCAGCCTGAGTGAAAAAACAAAGATATTCGGTTTAGCTTTTATCATTGTTTCTGTTGTGCTTTGTGTGATTGTAATATTCAGTATAGACAATACTATCAGGCTTGCAATGTTTAGTAACCGCTTTCTTATAAAGACCATGCAAATGGTGGGTGCTACGCGTAATTTTATTGCAAAGCCAATGGATCTTCGTGCCGTAATAAACGGATTAATAAGCGCGGCGATAGCGATAACTCTTTTATTCGGTTTAATTACATGGCTTGAAAGCCTGGTGCCACAACTAAAAAGTATCAGGGATATACAATTAATCCTGATCTTATTTGGTGGTATGATATTATTGGGTATCACTATTTCTTTGTTGAGCACACACCGGAGCGTTATTAAATATTTAAAGATGAAACTTGATGATCTGTATTAACAGGTTTCAATTATTTTCACATCTTCAAAGCCTTTATGAGGCTTTAATTATTGAGCCATATAAACGCATTTCTTCTGATTGTATTGGCTCATTTTAATTTTTCATTTTTTATACATTATCTTGCAACCTTTAAAAAAATAATAGATGGCTGTTACAACACAAAAACCAGATATTAAGCAAAAGCCTTTACCCGTATTATTTACAAAAGAAAATTATCAATGGATGATCATTGGGGCGGTTATTGTTGCCCTTGGTATGATACTAATGTCAGGCGGCAAAAATGAGAATCCCAACACTTTTGATTACAATGTGGTATATAGTGCGAGAAGAATTACTATAGCTCCCATATTGATTGTGGCAGGTTTACTTATTGAGGTGTATGCAATTTTCAAGAGACCAAAACAATCTGCCAATAAATTATAATGCTGCCTTGACTCTGTGCATATCCCTTCACCAACAACTGATCAAACAACCAACAACTGAAATATGTCTGTTATTCAAGCTGTAGTATTAGCCATTGTAGAAGGCCTTACAGAGTTTGTGCCGGTTTCATCCACGGGCCACCTGATTATGACGAGTTCATTAATGGGTATTGGCAAAGATGAATTCACACAATTCTTTGAAATTGCCGTTCAATTGGGAGCTATTCTTGCCGTAGTTGTTTTATACTGGAAAAAATTTTTCAGTTTCAGAAGCTGGAAGTTTTATGGAAAACTGATCGTAGCTGTTATTCCTGTTCTCATAGTTGGTTATAAGTTTGCAGCTGCGATAGGGAATTTATTGATAAGCCCGATGTATACCGCAATTACTTTATTAGCCGGTGGTTTTATCTTATTGTTTATTGATAATGTTTTCAGGCATCCAAGAGTTAAAGAAGAAAAAGAAATTACTTTTTTTAATAGCTTAATGATAGGTGTATTTCAATGCATCGCATTAATACCAGGTATAAGCCGCAGTGCTGCAACCATTATCGGGGGATTGCAACAAAAGTTAACACGAAGCCTCGCAGCAGAATTCTCTTTTTTCCTGGCTGTGCCCACAATGGCTGCTGCTGCCGGTTACAAATTATTACTAACTCTGAAAGCAGAGCCTTCAGTGCTTCATAATCCTGCCAACATGAAAGCACTTATAATAGGAAATATTATTGCATTTGTTGTCGCTTTTCTTACTATGAAATTTTTTGTGGATTTTATAAAGAAACACGGATTTAGATTTTTTGGCTGGTACAGAATTATTATAGCCCTTGTTTTTATGCTGCTGATAAAAATGAACCAGATACGGTAATGATAAAGTAGATGAAGTATCTAAAGTAAAAAAATCTGAAATCTGAAATTCGAAATCTGAAAATCAGTATTACAAATCTATAATCTGAAATAAATTAAATGCTTAATTTTCCTTCCCCGCAAAACCAGCGGGGCAGCTTTTTTAAAATATGGCCATGCAAACTGCTTCAAAAAAAGTTATTACCGGTTGGGCTATGTACGATTGGGCAAACAGCGCTTATAACCTTGTAATTACTTCAACAATTTTTCCTGCTTATTATGATGCAATAACAACAGCAAAGGATAGTTCGGGTAATATTCTTAATCACAAGGCTCAATTTTTAGGCAGAGAGTTTGAAAGTGCCTCCTTATATAATTATGCTATTGCTTTTGCTTATCTCGTAATTGCAGTTCTTTCTCCCATTCTGTCTTCTATTGCTGATTATAAGGGAAACAAAAAATCATTCATGCAATTCTTTTGCTATCTCGGTAGTTTTGCATGTTGTACTTTATTTTGGTTTAAAAAAGAAACACTTGCCTTAGGAATTATATGCGCTATTCTTGCTGCAATTGGTTATTGCGGAAGTCTTGTTTTTTATAATTCTTATTTGCCCGAAATAGCCGAAGACACAGATCGTGACGAGGTAAGCGCCAAAGGATTCGCTTATGGTTATATTGGCAGTGTTATATTGCAGATCGTTTGCCTTTTATTTTTTTTTAAACCTGAATGGTTTGGTATAAGAGATGAAAGCTTTGCGCCAAGATTATCTTTTTTGTTAGTAGGATTCTGGTGGATAGGATTTGCACAAATTACATTTACACGTTTACCGAAAAGTATCCCAGCCTTACAAAACAGAAGTAAGAACATTTTTACCAATGGTTTTAATGAATTAAAAAAAGTATGGCAACAGGTTAAAAAAATGCCTGTTTTAAAAAGATATTTGTTTGCTTTTTTCTTTTATAGTATGGGTGTGCAAACAGTAATGATTGCCGCTGCATTGTTTGGCAGTCAGGTATTAGGTTTACCTGCAACCAACCTTATTGTATCTATATTATTAATACAGATAATTGCCATAGCTGGTGCATATATTATGGCAAAATTATCTGAACGCTTTGGCAATCTTGCAGTGCTGATGTTTGTAATTATAATGTGGATAGGAATTTGCATTTGGGCTTATTTTATAACGACGGAAATGGAGTTTTATATGATTGCTGTTCTTGTAGGATTGGTAATGGGAGGCATTCAATCTTTGAGCCGTTCGACGTATTCTAAAATAATGCCTGAAACACATGATACCGCTTCATTCTTTAGCTTTTACGATGTTACTGAAAAGGTTGCTATTGTAATTGGTGTTTTCAGCTTTGGATTCATACAGCAGTTAACTGAGAATATGCGTGATTCAATAATTGGCTTGGTAATATTTTTCATGTTGGGATTAGTTGTTTTATTTCTCACCTTGCAAAAGCAAAAACAATCTGAAAGATCATCACTCGCACTATGAAACTATATACCATCAATACCGAATTATTTAAACTCGATGGTGGCGCCATGTTTGGTGTTGTACCAAAAACCATCTGGAACAAATTAAATCCTGCTGATGAAAATAACCTGAGTACATGGGCTATGCGCTGCCTCTTGATAGAAGATGACAACAGGCTTATTTTAATAGATAATGGTATTGGTAATAAACAGGATGCAAAATTTTTTAGTTATTATTATTTACACGGCCCTGACACACTTGAAACTTCGCTTGTCAAACATGGTTTTCATAAAGATGATATTACTGATGTAATTCTTACGCACCTTCATTTTGATCATTGCGGTGGCAGTGTTGATCGTGTGGGAGATAAATTGATTCCTGCTTTTAAAAATGCTGTTTACTGGAGCAATCAACAACACTGGCAATGGGCTATTCATCCGAACGAACGGGAAAAAGCATCCTTTCTTAAAGAAAATTTTTTGCCCATACAGGAAGCTGGTCAATTACAGTTTATCGCTGCACCCGAAACGACGCTTGCACACACTGATAGTCTTCCCTCAAAAGTTTTTAATGATGAAATCAGCATACGCTTTGTAAATGGTCATACAGAAATGATGATGTTGCCACAGATAACTTTTAAAGAAAAAACAATTGTGTATATGGCTGACCTCACACCTTCTGTTGCACATTTGCCAATGCCTTATATAATGGCCTATGATATGTTTCCGCTGCAGACATTACAAGAAAAAAAATCGTTTCTTAAAGAAGCTTTGGATAAAGAATATATTCTTTTTTTTGAGCATGATACAAACATTGAATGCTGCACATTGCAGCAAACCGAAAGAGGCATACGTCAAAAAGATATATTTAAGTTAAGCGGGATAATTTAGGAAAGAATTTTTTTTGAGCCAGAATATGGTAACAGGGATTAAGCCTTGTTGCTATTCACAATAACAAATGCACAAATGTGCGATGCGACGGAAGCATCATGCAGGGGCTAAAAATTATATGCACGCCACTTTGTACAAACTGCAGACCGTATACTGTAAACTGCAAACTGTTTTCTACATAGTTTCTTCAAAAATATTTTCGTGAAAAGCATTTTGCTTTAAAAGCTTGTAATGATTCTTTAAAGAAGTCACTAATGAAAATTTTCTGTAAGGCAAATTATTTTTTGCAGCAAATTGCTCGATCACTTTTGTTACTTCAGGATAATACACGTGATGCACCGAAGGAAAAAGATGGTGTGCAAGATGATAGTTAAAACAACCCATGAAAAAGCGTGTAAACCAGTTGTCTTCTTTAACATCGCTGGTGCACTTCATTTGGTGTACAAACCATGACGTTGGCATTTTACCATTTTCATCGGGCAAAGGAAATATACTCTCTGTGTTTGCATGAGGCGGCAATAATACAATCAGCGCAAAGATGCTTGCGGTAAACATCATGAGCAGGAATGCAGTAAATATTTGTACAAAGCTTATATGCAATACAAGCATCGGTAAAATAAGCGTATAGAAAATAAACACTCCTTTGAAGATGAAGAGCTTTACATATTCAACAGCAGGTATTGCAGTAACTTTCCATACCAGTTTTTTCTTATTAAAAAAATCTTTGAAATCGCGAATCAACAACCAGTTAAAAATAAAAAGCGGGTAAAGAAATGGTAAATAAATATGCTGGTACTTATGCATTTTTGAATAGCCGCCATGTGGAAAAACACGGAACATTTCACTTTGTTCAATATCACTATCCCATCCCATTACATTTGGATAATTATGGTGGAGACGAATATGTCTTACTTTCCAGATATAACTGTTTGCCCCCATCAGGTCAAAAAAATTCACGTACCAGTTGTTCAGTGTTTTATTTTTAAACAAGGTATTGTGCACTGCTTCGTGAATAAGATTGAGGAAATTGAGAACAAGTAACCCTCCCATCAGAAAATAGCAAGTATATAGAATGTATGGATTGGTGCCCCAAAGTAATGCAGCAACATAAGAGAAAAAATATAAACCTGGAAACAGTATCGCTTTAAGTGTTATGAAGAATCTTCTTTCCGGTTCCAGTACTTTTACTGTCTCATTAACTTCATGTCTCAACTCCTGAAACAAGTTACCATACAGGTCTTTGGCGAATATAGGTTTTGCAGTTGTCTCCATCATAGTGTTTTTTATTTTTTAATGATACAGTTGGTGTAGTCATAAACACAAGATGCGGTATGTTCTGGCTGCGCAAAATTACTTATAATTTTATATTACCGAAATTTTGCTTATGCATAAAACGGTTACATAAATTATTGCACAAATATGGTTACATAATTTGTACCGATTTTATAAGCGAATGTGAATAAATTAAAAAACCCTCCGTTTTTTATTAATTGTGTGTAATTATTGCATCACTGCAGTATTTTATTGTATTCCCATAGCTATTGGTTTTGTGTCGCACATTTATATTGTTGAATTTTATAGCAGAAGATTAATGAGCTATTCTTCTTCAGGTTTAAGAATTACTTCTTCTATCACCTTTGGATAATATTCATATTCGAGTAAGTGAATTCTTTGAGCAAGTTTTTCAGGGGTATCACCAGGAAACACAGGGCAGGTTACCTGGAAAATATGTTGCCCATGATCATAATGTTCATCAACATAATGAATGGTAATACCACTTTCTTTTTCTGCGGCATTAATAACTGCTTCATGCACATAACGCCCATACATGCCTTTTCCACCATACCCGGGCAGCAATGCAGGATGAATATTGATTATTTTATTTTGATATGCTTTTATAAGTGCAGCAGGTAATTTCCATAAAAAGCCAGCCAGCACAATAAAAGTTATGCCAGCATTTTTTAATTCATCAATATAATGATTGCCCTCGAAGAATTTTTTTTTCTCTATTAGTATTGCCGGAATCTGATGTTCTTCAGCAATCTTGAGTACCCCGGCATCAGGTTTGTTGCAAACAATCAAAGCGACAGTGATCTTGTTTGATAAGCAAAAGTATTCAATTATTTTTTTTGCATTACTGCCGGCACCTGAAGCGAAAATTGCTATTCTGTGTTTTGTATTTTTCACTGTTGGATAAAAAATATTTTTTTGCAAAACTGCTTTAAAACTTTTATTTAAAACAAACTATCTGTTCATTATATAAGACTGCAAGGAATAAAAAAAATTTTTCATGCTGATGAAATTTTACTTTTCAGAATTCATTTTATAATGATGGAAATGAACGTCAAAAAAAATTTATACGCTGTTGTGTTTTGTCAAATTCCTGTCATACTTTTGCTGCCGTTCAGGGAATTTCTTCCACATTCATCCAATAGCATTGTGCATATGACTCATTTAAGAAGCATTGCCGGGAAACTAACCTTCATCACAGCTTTCAGTTTTTTATTGCTTTTAAGTTATACTTCATTTTCACAGGATGGCAGGGCGCTTTTCATGCAGAATTGTGCTCAGTGTCATGATCCCAATTTACAGAAACCGCTTACCGGTCCGGCATTGGCAGGAGTGGAAGAGAGATGGCCTGATCGAAATAAATTAAAGGATTGGATTCATAATAACCAGGCGGTGATTAAGGAAGGTTATCCACGGGCTATTGAAGTGTATAATCAATTCAATAAAACCCCGATGAATGTCTTTACCAATCTTTCTGATAAAGATATAGAGGCAATTCTCACTTATATAAAAACTTACAAACCACCTACTCCAACAGAAACTCCCGGCGGTCCTGCAGCTACTACTGAAACCGGCGACAATACGCTTCTTTTTGGTATACTCACGCTTATTCTCGCCATTGTAGCATTTGTATTGATGCAGGTAAATTCCAATTTAAAAAAGCTTGCAGATGACAGAGAAGGCGTGCCTGCACAGGAACCTGTGCCTGTATGGAGAAATAAAGTGTATATAATGTTTGCTACGCTGGTATTATTTCTTGTGGGTGGCTATTATACAGTAATGGGTGCTATTAGTTTAGGGCGCAGCCAGAATTATGAACCTAAACAACCAATATTTTTTTCTCATAAAGTTCATCCGGGCATAAATCAAATCAGTTGTTTATACTGTCATGGTAACACACAGGATGGAAAGCAGGCGAATATACCTTCTGTAAATATTTGCATGAACTGTCACATAGGCATAAATGAATACAAGGGTCAGCCATTATACACGGCAGAAGGTGAGGAAGTGAATGGAACAAACGAAATTCAGAAACTGTATAAATATGCGGGTTTTGAGTTTGGAAAGCCATGGGATGCTTCTAAGGCCAAACCGATAGAATGGGTACGGATACATAATTTACCGGACCATGTTTACTTTAATCACTCGCAACATGTAATGGTTGGTAAAGTGCAATGCCAAACATGTCACGGTGAAGTAACTAAGTATGATGAAATGAAACAGTTTGCTGAGCTAAGCATGGGCTGGTGCGTAAACTGTCATCGTGAAACACAGGTTCAGTTTAAAGACAATGGTTTTTACAGCATTTATGAAAAGTATCACGAAGAGCTTAAAAATGGAACTATAGATACAGCTAAAGGTATTACTGTTGAAAAAATAGGTGGCACTGAGTGTCAAAAATGTCACTATTAAATCCCTCTCTTGTCAAAGACATTCTTTGATAAGTAAGGCGGTAGTAAGAAAAGATTATTTCATTCACATAATAAAAATATCTTCTCCCTTCGGGTTAAGGCATATGATGTATGGATAATAAAAAGTACTGGCAAAGTTTCGGTGAGTTGAATCAATCAGAGGCATATCAGCAATCAGTTAAAGACGAGTTTCGCGAAGAGTTGCCTTTTGAAACTGATGACAAGGGATTTTTAAATGCAGTTGCACCCAGAAGAGACTTTTTAAAATATTTAGGATTTAGCACTGCTGCAGCCGCTATCGCTGCCAGTTGCGAAATTCCTGTAAAGAAAGCAATTCCTTTTGCAAACAAACCTGAAGACATTGTACCCGGTGTAGCATATTGGTATGCTACTACTTACATTCAAAACGGAGACGTGTTGAGTGTTTTAGCAAAAGTGAGAGATGGTCGCCCTATTAAAATAGAAGGTAACGATTTATCTCCAATCACTAAGGGAGGTACTTCTGGCAAAATATCCCGGCAGCAGACATGTGCAATATGATTCAGTTTCGTACACAGGAATGCTGCTTGCAAATGAAGCCTGTTATGGCAAAAGGGCTATTCCTTCTTATCGTTTTGATAAAGCTAAAGCTATAGTAAGCCTGGGGGCAGATTTTTTGGGTTCCTGGTTAAGCCCTGTTGAATTCAATAAGCAGTATTCATTGGGGAAAAAAATTGACGAGAAGAATCCGCAGATGAGCAAGCACATTCAATTTGAGAGCTTGCTGAGTTCAACAGGTGCGTGTGCTGATGAAAGATATTTACATCGTCCTTCAGAAACGGGAGCTGTTGCGGTTGCATTACTGAATGCTGTAAATGGTTCCGGTGCAACAGGTATAAATGATGCCACACTTAAGGCCGGTATTGAAAAAGCTGCAAAAGAATTAACCGATAATAAAGGTGCAGCTCTTGTTATAAGCGGCAGCAACGACACGAATATGCAAATCATTGTAAACGCGATTAATGAGGCGTTACAAGCAAATGGCAAAACTATTGACTGGAGCGCACCTGTAAATTATAGGCAAGGTGTGGATGCTGATTTTGCCAAACTGGTTGATGATATGAATGCAGGCGCAGTTGGCGCTTTACTCGTTCATGGTGCAAACCCCGCCTATAGCTGGTATGACAGTAATAAATTTATAAATGGTTTAAAGAGAGTAAGAGTAAGTATTTCCTTTAATTCCAAACCCGATGAAACTACACAGCTCTGTAAGTATGTAGTTCCTGACAATCACTATTTGGAAAGCTGGGGTGATGCTGAACCAAAAACTGGTTATTATTCATTAATGCAGCCTGCGATATATCCATTATTTAAAACGAGGCAATGGCAGGATAGTCTTTTAAAATGGAGCAGCGCCGCAACAGATTACCTCGCTTTTTTAAAACAATATTGGGGAACAAAGTTAGGCGGAGAGACGGCTTGGGATAAGGCTTTACATGATGGAGTAATTAATCCGGCCACAGAACCGGTTCCTGCTGTATCTGCTTTTAATATCAGTGCGGTTGCATCTGCTACTACTGTATTAGCCAATATAAAAAGGGGTGGAAAAACCGAGTTGGTGTTATATGAAAATATAGCTATTGGAGATGGCAGTGGAGCTACCAATCCATGGTTACAGGAATTACCAGATCCCATTACCCGTGCTACTTGGGATAACTATGTGGTAATTTCTCCTGCTATGGCTAAAACATTGCTTGATATAGATTTAAAAGAAAATAGTTCGGCTGATGCTTATGAAGTTAACCCGCCTAAACCGGTTTTAAAAATTACAGTTAATGGTAAAAGTATAGAATTACCAACACTTATTATTCCGGGCATACATCCTGATACTGTTGGCATAGCATTAGGCTACGGGCGTTCTGAGAAGTTAGGTAAAACTGCTGCAGGAGTAGGTAAAAATGTATATCCTTTTGCCAGCTTTAATGGAACAACGGTAGATTATACGAATCCAAACGTGACTATTGATAAGACTGGCAATACTTATAAAGTTGCACTTACACAAACGCACAATATTTACGACACAAACGTAGGTAAGCGTGTGGAAGTGATGAAAGAAATGAGCATGGCACAGTTTAAAAAAGATCCCTTTGAAGTTCGAGAAGAAAGAGATAATGAACTAAAGCCATGGGGTGGTTTACAAAACTATGAAAAGCAAGGTACCATTTATCCTTATTACGACAAACCGGGTATTAAATGGGGTATGGGCGTTGACCTAAATAGTTGTACGGGTTGTGGAGCATGTGTGGTAGCATGCCATGCTGAAAATAATGTTCCGGTTGTGGGGAAGAGTGAAGTATTGCGTTTTCATGATATGCATTGGATACGGATTGATCGTTATTACAGCGGAGATTTGGATAATCCAAAAGTTGTTTTTCAGCCTTTAATGTGCCAGCATTGTGATAATGCTCCTTGCGAAAATGTTTGCCCTGTAGCTGCCACCAATCACAGCAGCGAAGGCATTAACCAAATGATCTATAACCGTTGTATCGGAACAAGATATTGCGGCAATAACTGTCCTTATAAAGTACGTCGCTTTAACTGGGCTGATTATACAAGAGCCGATAGTTTTCCGAATAACCAGGATCAAACAGGAGTAGGCGCATTAGACCCTGTTGTTTTTCAGATGAACGATGACCTAACAAGAATGGTGCTTAATCCTGATGTTACGGTTCGTTCACGTGGTGTAATTGAAAAATGTTCTTTCTGTGTTCAACGCTTGCAGGAAGGTAAACTGAAAGCTAAAAAAGAAGGTCGTCCATTAAAGAGTGGCGAAAACAATGAGTGGGATGTAAAAACAGCCTGTCAGCAAGCTTGCCCTGCGGATGCAATTATGTTTGGAAATGTGAATGATAAGAATAGTGCTATTTCGCAACACAGAAGAAATAATCCCAACAGGTTATTCTATGTGATAGAGCAATTGCATACGCTGCCTAATGTGAATTACCTGGCTAAAGTGCGTAACACAGAAGAAATAGAAAATAAAGAAGAAGATAAAAAGGAAGCCGGGCACGCAGGATAAAAAGTAAGCAAAGTCCGAAAGACCGACAGATATGCCCGCAATTATTCCTTAGTGACTTTCCGACCTGTTCAATGAAGAACAGAAAGTACAAGTGAGTGACACAACCGGTGCCGGGAAAAGAACCTTGAGCTGATAAACAAAGAATATTTCTATAAAAATTAAATCGGTAATTACCGGTTAAAATAAACCATACAAAATGCATCTGAGGTACGAATCGCAATTAAGAGAACCACTGGTTTACGGTAATAAAGATTATCACCAGATTACTGAAGACATTTGCAGGCCTATTGAAGCAAGACCTTCCAAATTATGGTATATCGGTTTTTTTACAGCAGTGGCCATGTTAATGTTTGGCGTATATAGTGTATACCGGGAGATAGTATACGGCGTGGGGCAATGGAACTTAAATAAAACCGTTGGATGGGGTTGGGATATTACCAACTTCGTATGGTGGATAGGTATTGGTCACGCAGGCACTTTGATCTCTGCGATCTTATTGTTGTTTCGCCAGGGATGGAGAACCGGTGTTAACCGCTCTGCAGAAGCAATGACAATCTTTGCAGTGATATGTGCCGGCCAATTTCCTCTAATTCACATGGGAAGAATATGGATGGGATTTTTTATATTCCCCTATCCAAATACACGCGGACCTGTATGGCCAAATTTTGACTCACCATTGATGTGGGACGTATTTGCCATCTCCACTTATTTTACCGTATCATTATTATTCTGGTACAGTGGTTTACTACCTGATTTTGGCACTGTTCGTGACCGCGCAAAAACAAAGCTGCGTAAAATGTTTTATGGTATTGTAGCATTTGGATGGACAGGTTCTACTAAACATTGGCAGCGTCATGAAGCTTTATCGTTGGTGCTCGCTGGTTTGGCAACACCACTTGTATTATCTGTGCATACAATCGTATCTTTTGACTTTGCTACCTCTGTAATTCCGGGGTGGCATACAACTATATTTCCTCCATATTTTGTAGCGGGTGCAATTTTTTCAGGGTTTGCAATGGTGCAAACGCTGCTGGTAGTAATGCGCAAAGTATTTATGCTGGAAGATTATATAACTCTCGGGCATATTGAAGCGATGAACAAGGTAATTATATTAACGGGATCTATTGTTGGTTGTGCTTATCTCACAGAATTGTTTATGGCATGGTACAGCATGAATAAATACGAGGCATATGCTTTTATGTATACAAGGGGTAATTTATTTAGTCCTTATGGCTGGGCGTATTACTCTATGATGACATGCAATGTGTTATCGCCACAGATTTTCTGGTTTAGAAAATTGCGAAGAAACGTGTTCGTAACTTTCTTTATGAGCATTATTGTAAATATAGGTATGTGGTTTGAGCGGTTTGTAATTATTGCTACTTCACTGTTTCGTGATTACTTACCCTCGAGTTGGTCAGTATATTATCGCCCTACAATTTGGGAAATAGGATTTTTTGTAGGTACGCTTGGATTATTCTTTACATGCTTTTTCCTCTTTGCAAAATATTTCCCTGTAATTGCAATTGGAGAAATAAAGCATGTATTAAAAATATCAGGAGAAAATTATAAAGAAAAAATGGAAGTGGTGGAGCTGAAGCAGCCGGAAGAATTTGCGCATGAATATGCACATTAATAGTTCTTATGCAAGAAGAGGGAAAGAGATTTTTTATACTTATGGTGCTAGGCGTTTGAATCTATATTAAGCTTTTGTTTCGCCTTAGGCGGACTACATTCCTCGTTCTGAACATAGTTGAGCTTTAGTGAAGAAAATAAAAAGAGTCATATGCAGCTTATCTGTTCAAAGTGTAAATAAAAATTATGGCAAAAAAGAAATTTGTTGTTGGCTGTTTTAATGATGAGGAAGTATTGTTTCCCGCCGTAAAGAAAGTACGTACTGCCGGATACAAAATTCATGATGTATATATTCCTTACCCAGTGCACGGACTTGATCATGCATTGGGCATCAGAGAAACCAGTTTGCATACGGCAGGTTTTATATATGGAATTACCGGTACCATTACTGCTTTAGGCGGAATGGCATGGGTTTTTACAAAAGATTGGCCGATAAATATTGGTGGTAAACCGCATTTTGCTTTGCCGGCATGGATACCTATTATATTTGAAACAACTGTATTGTTTGCAGCCGTTGGAATGACGATAACTTTTTGTTATTTGTGCCAGTTAGCTCCATTTCTTAAAAAACATCATTTTCATTTGCGGGCTACTGATGATTTATTTGTAATGGTCATTGAATGCACACCAAAAACCAATGTGGATGATTTGAAAAACTTTTTAAGTAATGCCGGAGCTGTAGAAGTAGATGTTCAGATAGCTGAACCCGGGTGGTGGTTGGGCCGTTATGATAAAGAACAACAATTGATAAGAGATACTACGATTGAAATTGCCTAAACAAAACTGTGAGCTGAATTAATTAAGATGAAAAAATTATCTATCATATTTGTTTTAGTAGCTGGCATTGTTTTTATAAGTTGCAGTGATGTTAAGCGTCACCCGGGAACGGTTTATATGCCGGACATGGCTTATAGTCGCGCCTATGAAACTTACGCTGTGCGTGATTCTACAAATTTTACAACAGATATGAATCATACGGACGACAAAATTTTTTACAGTGGCTTGCCTGTTGCAGGTACTATTGCAAGAGGAGAGGAAATGCCTTTTCCTTTGGCAAAGGATGCACCGGGTGATTCTACCAACTATGTGGCTTCAAAACAAATACGAAATCCTTTGCCTGCATTGAATGCAAAGGATTTGAAAGAGGCCGAACGTTTATATTTAATTAACTGTGCAATTTGTCATGGAACAGGTTTAGATGGTAATGGCCCTTTATATAAAGGAGGGCAAGGTCCATTTCCCGCTGCTCCAAGAAATTTAACCGATCCTTATTCGGTGAATATGCCGGATGGTCAAATGTTTTATTCTATTACGTATGGTAAAAATTTGATGGGTTCATATGCTTCGCAAGTTAACCGCAGGCAACGATGGATGATCATCCATTACATTAAATTGAAGCAAAGTGCAGCAGCTAAAGCAGCGCCGGCAGCAACAGACAGCACAAAAAAATCAACAAAAAATGCAACGGCAGACAGCACAAAAAAATCAACAAAATAGTCTGCATATTTCACTGTGATAAAAGTATAAACAATGGCATTAATAAGAGAACAATTTGAGATTCCGGGAAAACTAAAAACATGGTCGTTTGCACTTATTGGTGCAGGCGTCTTGGCGCTTATTATTGGTTTTATAGCAAAAGGCGCCAGTACTGATCAACACCAGAGAGATATATTCTGGGGTACACTTATGTACAATAGCATTTTCTTCATGCTCATTTGCAATGCCAGTATGTTTTTTATTTGCGCCACTACATTAGCAATGGGAGGCTGGTATACCACATTACGCCGGGTGCCGGAAGCTATTTCTACCATGGTGCCTGTTTTCGGTGCAATTGCTTTTATCCTTTTACTGTATATTGTTTTTGGCACACATATATATCCATGGACAGATGTAGAGCATCTTAAAGAGGAACATGAAGAAGCTATATTAGCCAAACTTGGTTTTTTGAATCCGGTATTCTTTTTTATTTGGACCACATTAACTATTGGCCTGTGGAGTTTACTGGGCTGGAGAATGCGCAGAATGAGCAGCGAAACAGATGAACGTCCTCTTACGGAAGATGAAGGACACAGTTTCATCTGGAGAAATACAGTAAATGCATCTCTGTTCATTGTGTGGTTTACTTTAACAGTAGCATCTACTGTTCCCTGGTTATGGATGATGAGCATAGATGCCGCGTGGTATAGCACTATGTACAGTTGGTACACATTTGCAAGTTCTTTCGTAGCCGGAATGTCATTGATCACCTTGTGGGTTATCTATCTTAAAAATAAAGGGTATCTTGAATATACAAATGAAGAACATTTGCACAATCTTGGCATATTTCTTTTTGCATTTTCTATATTCTGGACTTATTTATGGTTCGATCAATACATGTTGATATGGTATGGCAATATTCCCGAAGAGTCAATTTATTTTAAACATCGCGTTCAGGGGCCTTATAAAGGGATTTTTTTCTTAAACTTAATCATAAACTTCATTTGCCCGTTGCTAATTTTGATGAAAAGATCGGCAAAACGGAATTATACATTAATGACATTTATGGCTGTACTTATTTTATTTGGTCACTGGATAGATTTTTATCAAATGGTAATGGGAAGTATTTCTGAAGATCGCGTTACACTCGGATGGTTGGATTTTGGTATTGCAGCTTTATTTCTTGGCTTAATGATATTTTTTGTTTCGAAAGCATTGGCAAAAAAGCCGCTGGTACCTAAGTATAATCCTTTTCTCAAAGAAAGTATTATACATTATACCTGAAATAAAAAGTATTATACATAGAAGTTTATCTTTTGTTATTGGATTTTTAATTAACAATAAGAAAATTAAGAAAGAATCATGTCAGCTTTTTTTATAATAGTAGTAATTGTACTGGTTTTCCTGGTGATTTTTCAAATTGCCAAAGCCAGCGAATATGTAGCGGTATTGAAGGGAGAAGAAAGAGCACGAAAACAAAACAACAGGATCAACGGTTTTTTTATGATTGCCTTTCTTATCGCCGGTTTAATTGGTGTTTACTTATGCAATCAGGCTCTTTTTGGTAAAACCTTGCTTGCGCATGAATCTGCAAGTGTGCAGGGTGATAAAGTGGATGAGATGCTGAATGTAACACTTATTATAACCGGGCTTGTTTTTATTATTACCCAGGTATTACTTTTCTGGTTTGCATTCCGGTACCAGGAAAGTGATAAACGTAAAGTCCTGTATTTCCCGCATAATAATACGATGGAGATTGTATGGACAGTGGTGCCGGCAATAGCGTTGACAATACTTGTAGTAATTGGGTTGCGTAACTGGTTTTCATTTACAAGTGACGCTCCAAAAAACGCAATGGAAGTAGAAGTTACAGGAAAGCAATTTAATTGGATTTTTCGTTATAAGGGTGACGATGGAATATTTGGAAAAAAATATTATAAGATGATTGACGACGCAAACAACTCTTTGGGATTAAACTGGAGAGATAGTACAGATATTAATGTAAAAGATGACCCTGCTTCTCATGATGATATAGTTCAAACAACGATGTATGTTATAAAAAATAAACCTGTTAAACTAATCATTGGATCAAGAGATGTGGTGCATGACGTGGGATTATCATGGTTTCGGTTGAAGATGGACGCAGTGCCCGGAACGCCCACAACATTATGGTTTACACCAAAGTTTACTACAAAAGAAATGAAGGAAAAAACGGGTAACCCAAATTTCGTATACGAGATAAGCTGCGATCAAATGTGCGGTAATAGTCATTATTCTATGAGAGGAATTATTGAAGTGGTTACACAAACAGAATTCGATGAATGGATGGCTAAGCAAAAGCCTGCCTATTTTGCCGCTTTTCCTGAGAAAGATCCTGCTAATCTAAAACCGGCAACACCTGTTTCAGATTCAAGCAAGACTACTTCAGATACAACAAAAAGAATTGCCAAACTATAAGTATTCAGTTAAAAAAGAAGGGATTAGTTTTCATATATGAAACAAGTTTTTGCAAGCAGTGTTTAAATATTATAAAGGGATTAAGACATGAGTAACGATGCGGTTTTACACTCTGATGTGGGATTAGCTGTTCCACATGAAGTTCATCATGATGAACATCATCATCATGAAAGTTTTATTACCAAATATGTATTCAGCCAGGATCATAAAATGATTGGTAAACAATTTATTGTTACCGGTATGTTCTGGGCCCTGGTGGGTGGATTAATGTCAGTAGTATTCCGTTTACAATTGGGTTACCCTGATTCATCTTTTCCATGGCTTGAAGACATTCTTGGCAAGTGGTGGGTGCAGGATGGTCACATTACCGCCCAAGCCTATTATGCACTTGTTACCATACATGGTACGGTAATGGTTTTCTTTGTACTAACAGCTGGTTTAAGCGGAACTTTTGCGAATCTATTAATTCCGCTTCAGTGTGGCGCAAGGGACATGGCTTCTCCTTTTTTAAATATGCTGAGTTACTGGTTTTTCTTTTCAGCAAGTGTTGTAATGCTTTCATCCATATTTGTTGAAACGGGTCCTTTTAGCGGAGGCTGGACTGCGTATCCTCCTTTAAGCGCCTTAGGTAGTGCATCCCCGGGTTCTGAAAGAGGAATGGATCTGTGGTTAATTGCCATGGCTTTATTTGTAGTTTCTTCATTGTTAGGCGGTCTCAATTACATCTCGACCATTTTGAACATGCGTACAAAAGGCATGAGTATGACGAGATTACCGCTAACAATATGGGCATTGTTTTTTACTGCGGTTCTTGGTGTATTGACTTTCCCCGTTTTATTATCCGGTTTCATCCTATTGATCTTTGACCGAAATTTTGGAACAAGTTTTTATTTATCCGACATTTTTGTAAGTAGTGTAGGTGCTCTGCCTAACGAAGGAGGGAATGCTATATTGTATCAGCATTTGTTCTGGTTTCTCGGGCATCCCGAAGTATATATTATCATTTTACCTGGAATGGGTATAGTTTCTGAGGTGATGTCAATTAATGCGCGGAAACCAATATTTGGATATATGGCAATGGTAGGTTCTTTATTTGCGATCGCTATATTATCTTTTCTTGTTTGGGCTCACCACATGTTTGTTACCGGATTAAACCCATTCCTTGGGTCAATATTTGTATTGCTTACCTTGCTGATTGCTGTTCCTTCTGCGATAAAAGTTTTTAACTGGTTAACTACTTTGTGGCGTGGTAATATAAGATTTACTCCGGCCATGCTTTTTGCCATTGGTTTTGTAAGTTTATTTATTTCAGGAGGATTAACCGGGGTTTGGCTCGGTAATTCTGCACTAGATATACATCTTCACGATACAATGTTTATAGTTGCCCACTTTCACATTGTAATGGGCGTATCAGGGGTATTTGGTATGTTTGCGGGTATCTATCACTGGTTTCCTAAAATGTATGGACGGTACCTTAATAATAATCTTGGATATATACATTTTTGGTTAACGATGATTGGGGCTTATCTTATTTTTTGGCCGATGCATTATGAGGGTCTTGCAGGTCTGCCACGCCGTTATTATGATTATAGTAACTGGGAAAGTTTTAAACAATTTGCTGATCTAAACAGGTTCATCAGTACAGTAGCGAGTGTGGTATTTAGCGTGCAAATATTGTTCCTGATAAATTTCTTTTATTCTATCTTCAAAGGAAGAAAAGTTACTAACCCAAATCCATGGGGCGCCAATACACTTGAATGGACCACACCAATAAAACCGGGTCATGGTAACTGGGTTGGTGAAATTCCGGAAGTGCACAGATGGGCGTATGATTATGGTAAAGATGGTAAAGAATTTATTCCACAAACTACACCAATCGGTGCAGATGAAGCTGTTCATTAAGATTAATTGAATTATTAACTGAATAATGCCCTGAATTTTTCAGGGCTTTTTTTTAAAAACCTTTCAAAGGTTGGAAAGGTGTTATTGAAACTTGCTTTTCAATCATTACTGTAATGAATAAATCACTTAATTCATCCACTTCTTTCTCATTTGCATCTAAAGTAAAGGACTATTTTCAACTGATTAAATTCACACTCAGTTTTACAGTAGTTTTTTCCTGTGTTATCTGTTATCTACTTGCGCCAAATATTGTTGATTATGATTTGAGAATGATCATTCTTTTATTTATAGCAGGCTTATTGATTACAGGCAGTGCAAATGCCATCAACCAGGCATCAGAAAAGGATACCGATGCCCTGATGAGGAGAACGGGTAAACGACCGGTTGCTGCTGGCAGAATGAGTGTTCAGGAAGCTCACACCTTTGCCCTTGTTGCAGGAACTATTGGTGTATGTATGATGTTTTATTTCTTTAATTTATCATCGGCCCTGCTTTCTGCTTTTAGCCTTTTTTTATATGCTTATATCTACACTCCTTTAAAGAAAGTGAGCTCTGTTTCTGTATTGGTTGGTGGTTTGCCGGGAGCCTTACCTTGCTTAATTGGCTGGGTGGCAGCTACCAATATATTTAGTCCTTTTGGAACAATTAATGTTGGTAATTCAACTATTTCAAATGGTGCTGGCTGGGCTTTATTTGGCATGCAATTTTTGTGGCAGTTTCCTCATTTCTGGGCAATTGCCTGGGTGGCCCATAATGATTATACGAGAGCAGGATTTAAATTATTACCCGGAGGTGGCGCTCCTACAAAAGTTACGGCATTGCAAGCCATAGCCTATGCGGTAATGATGGTGCCTGTTGGTGTATTACCTTATTTTTTCGGTATAAGCGGTCAGGTAAGTATGTGGATTGTATTGGCACTAAATGTTTTTATTGTTGTGCAATGCATAAGATTGTATCTGGAATTAAATGTAAAAGCAGCACGCAGGGTAATGTTCAGCAGTTATATTTATTTACCTGTTGTATTTCTTGCTTTACTTGCGGATAAAATAACTTTGTCTTCATAATAAACAATGGTGATAAAATACACAGATTAATGCTTTTAACTTTACCTTGCAAATCTTTAGTAACATAGGTACAACATATAAAAAGCTGAATATAAATTCACAGTAAAAGATTGCGACGCAATCCCGCACGTGCGGGATTGCCATTAATAAAGAAGCCGTCTCAAAAAATAAAACATAAAATAAAAAATAATAAGATTTAAAAAAATAATATGGCGATGATGACAACCGTGGACAGTAATCAAAGAAGCAGAATTCATCCGCACAAGTTTACATTATGGATTGCAATGGGCAGCATTATAATGATGTTTGCCGGGTTAACAAGCGCTTATATTGTACGAAGTAATCAGGGCAACTGGCTGCAGTTTTCGCTGCCAAAAATTTTTTGGTATTCAACCTTTGTAATTTTATTAAGCAGTGTTATGATGCATCTTTCTCTAAAGGCATTTAAGGCAAGAGAAATGCAGCGTTATCGTTTGTTAATAACGATAACCGCTTTTTTGGGCGTATTATTTGCTGCATTGCAGTTTACAGGGTTTACATATCTTAATAATCATGGAGTGCAATTGCTGGGGCAGGGAAGTAATCCTGCCGCATCATTTCTTGCTGTAATTACTGGTCTGCATGTGTTGCATGTATTGGGTGGCGTAATTGCATTGCTCATAATTTTTTTCCGCGCTTATAGTTTAAGATCAAAAAGCTATAGCGCTGTTCCAATTGAAGTAGCAAGTACATACTGGCATTTTGTTGATATTTTGTGGGTTTACCTGTTTATCTTTTTTAACTGGATGCAGTAGAGGAAAGAGGTTAAATGGTCGAATAGTTAAATTGCTTAATTGTTATTTATACAATAAACCGAACAGCATTCAGCAATGTAACAATTTAGCAATACAGCAATTATGCAAAGTATACAGTGAGAATTTTTGAAGACAAAGAAAAAAGTTTTGTTTTTATATGCTCGTTTAACCGACAGCGAATAAATTTGCAAATGAAATTAGAAACATAAAAACATGGCTACAACAACTGCAACTACAGCAACGAAATATTGGAGCGGTGGCAGAAGTCCGTTCAATGTAGAGTATGGCAAATTAATGATGTGGTATTTTTTAATGAGTGATGCATTTACATTCGGTGCATTTCTTATTTCTTATGGCACCACACGTTTTGCTACTAATGGATGGCCTAATCCGAACCATGTTTTTAATTCCTTTCCCGGTGTTCATGGAAATTTGCCTTTGCTGTTTGTAAGCTTAATGACTTTCATTCTTATCCTTAGTTCGGTAACAATGGTATTGGCAGTTCACGACGGGCATAATATGAATAAAAGAGGTGTGGCAAAATATCTCGCATTAACCATTCTTGGCGGTCTTGCATTTTTAAGTTGCCAGGCATGGGAATGGACGCATTTACATAATGAAGGTGCATGGTGGGGGCGTAATCCTTTTCCAAATGCAGATGGAAGCACATCAACAACAAATTTTACAAATTTCTTTTTTACCATTACAGGCTTTCATGGCTTTCATGTTTTTTCAGGTGTAATAATAAATACCATTATGCTTATTATGACATTGAAAAATAAGTTTGAACAGCGCGGTCATTATCTTATGATAGAAAAAGCAGGCTTATATTGGCACTTTGTTGATCTTGTTTGGGTATTTGTATTTACCTGTTTCTATCTTATTTAAATAACGTAAAAAATATTAATAAATGGAACAAACAACAACTGCTGCAATCCATCATGACCAAAATGTAGGTGGCGGCAGAAAAGAGATCTTCAGGGTTACCATTATTCTTTCTGTTTTAACAATAATTGAACTCGCATTTGGCTTTTCAATGTATTATATACATAATGCTCCTGTCACAATACATTTTATTAAAGGAATTATTATAATACTAATGCTTGCAAAAGCATTTTATATAGTTGGGTATTTCATGCATCTGAAGCATGAGCTGAGAAATATGATTATGACAGTTGTTGTCCCGCTCTTGCTGTTTGTATGGTTTATACTTGCTTTTCTTGCTGATGGAAATTCATTCAACAATTTAAAAAACAGATACAATGGATATTACAAAGAGCACATGAGCCAGCCAATGCCGCAGAAAGAAGAACATAAAGAAGAGCCAAAGAAAAAAGGTGCGATGGATTAATGAGGTGAATAATTTTTTAATAATAATCAACAAATTTTAAGTGTTTTAACCATCGCAATCAGCGGTGGTTTTTTATTAATTTTTTTATGAATAAAAAAGCTTTGCTCGCTATTTGTATTGCCGTTTTAATACCGCTTGTCAGTTACATGCTTGTAAAATCTGCAGGTGATAAAGCGATAACGATGCCGAGGCATTATCTGCCCGACACAGTTATAAGTTCTGTTTCTAATGGTAAAATTACTACCGATACTATTTGGCACAAAGTAGCCAATATAAAACTTGTTAACCAGTTAGCTGATACTGTAAACCTCTATGATATAAAAGGGAAAATGATTGTTGCTGATTTCTTTTTTACAAGTTGTGCTTATATATGTCCGCAACTCACAAAGAATATGGCAAAACTGCAACAATCCTTTTTAAAGGGTGGTGACCCCTTGAATAGGATCGATACTTCCATAGTACAGTTTATTTCGTTTACTATAGACCCCGAAAGAGATTCCGTTTCAAAATTGAAACAGTATGCCGATAAATTTGGAGTTAATCATGACAACTGGTGGTTTCTTACAGGTTCAAAAGACTCAATTTATAATTTTATATTCCAGGAACTTAAAGTGGATAAGTATGATGCCAGCGGGCCTTTGGATCCTAACTTTGCACACACACAAAGATTTGTATTAATAGATAAAGATTTCAATTTACGCGGATTTTATAATGGATTAGATTCTGCATCACTTGGCCAGCTTGCAAAAGATGTTGGTTTGCTTATGCTTGAAAAAGCAACTAATCCTGAACCCCTTCCTTTTGATCCTGTACAAATGCTAATATTCTTCGCAATTACTTTAGTCGCTGTGATTATAATTATTCTGAAGCTGAAGTAAGTCCATTGTACACCGAAGATTTTACGATTTTACGACTTATTTTATGGGTACTATTGGTTCTGAAGATTCCAAACTTAATGTTCTTACTATTGTGCATTATAAATTATCTTTCGATGAAGCAGAAAAAAATAAATCGGTTTTTGAAATACTACCTGGCTTATTTAAGCTCTATTTTACCTTCCTAAAAGATGTAATCCTCACTTTTAAAATTAATCAATTAATCACGCATAAATACTAAGCATTAAATGTGAAACTGGAATATTGTTGAACAGAATTTCCTACAGTACAAGAGTGCGACGCAACAAAAGTCCAATCCATTTTTCAAAAGCTAAGTACATAATGATTTCTCAATTTTAAACCTATACCTCCATAATATTTTCCTACTTTTATAAAGCTAATTTTATTATTCACATGAAAAACATTTCCGTTATGCCTATCGTAAAAGTCATTGAAATTATCGCATCATCAGAAAAAAGTATCGACGACGCCATTCGAAATGCACTTGCAGAAGCATCAAAAACGATACACAATATTGATTCCATTTATGTGAAGGATATTAAGGCGCATGTAGTGAACAACCAAATCACAACATTTGGTGTAATATGTAAAATTTCTTTCCGCCTTGATGAAAGCAGATAATTATTTTATTATCAAGACTGTTGCAATCTCATAGCAACAGTCTTTTATTTTTACCGAACTATTTTCTTGGGTATTCAAACTGGATAATGTTTCTACAATACCAATGACTCATGGAACAGTGTTTATTTTGTTTTGAAGTTCTTTGCTGTCATCGATTCATCTTCTACTATCAGCGCTTTCAAACGTTGAGATTTTAGGAGAGTGAATATCTTCTATCAAAGGAATCTTTACAAAAAAGCATTGTTCATTTTCAATAATTATAACAGGTTTACTGCTTAGGTAATGATATAGTGATTGAAGACTGGAAAGCCCTTGCTGATTGCTTGTTTCAACAAAATTTTTCTTCTGCAGATTATTTTTTACAACGAGATAATTATCTTCTGTGAAGATGTCAATTATCAGCGGCGATTCATCATCAATAATATTGTGCTTGATGGCGTTCTCAACTAAATTCTGCAGTGTAACAGGTGCAATTTTACTTTGATTGTATGCTTCATCAATATCAATATTCACCTGTAATCCTTTAGTGAAGCGGGTCTGCTGAAGGCGGATAAAACTTTGCACGAATTTTATTTCTTCGATTAATGATACTGTTTCATTATCCCTGCTTTTTAAGATATACCGATAGATCCTTGACAAGCCATCTAAAAATTCACCTGCCAGCTTTTGATCAAAACGGATAAGGCTGCTGAGTGAGGTTAGTGAATTAAAAAGAAAATGCGGGTTAAGATGCTGTTTAAGATTTTCATATTTAGCCTGGGTTTTTTCTTTTTCCAATACTTGCGCTTTTGTTTCCAATTGAAAAATCTTTTCCTGCTTTTCCAGTTTAAAACGATAAAGTGCGTATAATATAGCGGCAACAGAAAGTATCACAAAAACAATAAATATCCAGGTTGCATAAAAGGGTTTATCAATATGAAGTGGAATTGAAATAACCTGCACATTCCAGTTGTCAGGCGCATTAGTTGCTTTTACTTTAAAAACATAATTGCCACCCGGAATATTTGTATAGCTAACATAACGCCGTTGACCAGCCATTATCCAGTTTTTATCGAAGCCTTCCAGCATATAGGCATATTGTTGTTCATCAGGCCTGCTGAAATCGAGCGCTGCAAATTCAAAAGAAATAACGTTTGCATTGGCAGGCACAATAACTGACCTGTTTACTGCTACTGCTTCTTCATAGTGCTGTTCTTTATCGTCTACTTTAAAGGATGTAATTACAACAGGCAATGCAGTTTTCTTATCATGAAAAGATGATGGATTAAAAACATAATACCCTCCTGATGAAAGCAAATACATGCTGCCATCTGAAGCAGCATACAAATTGTTAATATTTTTATCAAGCCCGTCTAATTTTCCAAAAACAGTTACGTTATTGGTTGCTTTGTCAATTTTACAAAGGGCATCAACAGTAATACACCATATATTTTTATTGTAATCTTCTTTTATTTCAGCAACAATATCACCGCGCAGTCCACCCTCACCTGTATATTTTTTTTTCAATTCAGGCAATAATTTCCTTGCATCATAACAAAATAAACCAATATCCGTTCCTGTCCATATATTTCCATTTTTATCAGCATACAAAGCATGGGTACGATTATCTGTAATTTTTTCAGACGAATTGTTTTGCAGATTCAAGTTGATAAATCTATCAGTTGTATCAAAATATCCGAAACATCCTTTTGTGCCCCCAATCCAAACCCTTCCCAATCCATCAACTGCGATACTTTCTATAACATTGGAGCGCAATGATTTTTTATCTGACAAGTCATTATAATAATGCTTGTAAGTTTGAGTTACAGTGTTAAAGCAAAATATACCATTGCGGGAGGACGTAATCCAGATATTTCCATTGTTATCTTCCTGCACATGATTAAAGTGATTTGATTTTAATTCTTTTCTATAGGGAGGCGGTTGCGGTATCGCCACGAGGTTTTCAGTAGATTTATTGTACTGGTAAATAAAGTCTCTTGTAAGTACCCATGTATTTCCTTTACTGTCCTCCATAAGGTCTTCTACAGACAATAAACTTTCTTCACCGGGCAATATATTAAACTGGATAATTTTTGTTTTACCTGTTACCTTATTCGTTACATGTAAACCATCAGCAAAAGAAGTTCCTATAAAAAAATATTTCCCTTCTTTATCTTCAAGCATACATTGAATACCATAATATGTGCCATTATCACTTCTGCTAACAGCAACGGGCTGGTAAATAAATTTTTTCTCGGTGAGCTGCATTTTACATAAACCGTTTTCATGTGACAGCCATATATTTCCCTGTTTATCCTGCATTATTGTATAGCAAAATTTTCCGGGAATGTTATTGGGATGAACGCTGTCATCACCGGGAAAAGAAAAACTGCCATTCTTTTTATTAAATATCCCTAAACCTTTATCATTGGTGGCAATCCATAATTCGCTTTCATTCTTAAATTTTACATCATTAATAATGTTGGTAGTTGCAATATTTTTATTCCGTTGATTGAACTTATAATTTTTCCATTCCCTGGTTTTAATATTATAATGTGTTAGCCCACCTGCCCATGAACCTAGCCACAGCTCATCTTTATCCGCAAGCAATGAAGTAAACAAATCGTCCCTAAGCACAGTTTTTCGTAAAAAATTTTTCCTTACAGCAATCATTTGTTTTGTTTGATTATTAAAACAATACAACCCGTCATGAGTGGCTAGCCAATATAAACCATCTTCGTCTTCATACATTGCATATGCAGTGTTGTATATGCTCCTGATTTCCCTTGTGTAAAAAGTATCGCTTTCAGACACGATGTTGTAGTGCTTGATTTTTTCGGTTTGTATATTTAGCTGCAAAATGCCCCTCTGCGTAATACCTATCCAAACATTATCCTGTTTGTCAATAAACAGCATGGAAACTGGCGCCATAAGAGAAGTTACACTGTCAACATTTTTCAAATCATAATTTTTAAAATTACCCGAAGCAGGGTTATAACAACTGATGCCATCTTTAAAGAATCCTATCCATATATTTCCTTTATGGTCTTCTGCAAGTCTTGTAACATAATTGGCAGGAATAGTATTATTTTCTTCACGCGTCTTTTTGAAAATTTTAAAACCGTAACCGTCGTAACGGTATAATCCATCTGCCGTTCCCAACCATATAAAGCCACGCGTATCCTGTAATATAGCAGTTATGATACGGCTTTGGAGGCCGCTTGTTTCATCATAATTCGTCACACGAAATCCTGTTTGTGCACAGGATACTGCCACAACAAATATTAATAGCAAATGAAAAATGCAAACAAATTTTTTAATTGGAGAGATTGACATGTTTGTTCGGATAGCAATACAAGTTAATAAAACAGTTTACCATTTGAAACTAAAGGATAAAAGAGTTTTGTATTCAGCGATTGAAATTATTTAACTTCTGTGGACTACCTATTTGTAAGTGCAATGCAACAGGATTAATTGTAAATTAAGTCTCTGCTCAAAAATATATTACCTGTCAAACCATTTTTTAAATGCAGGTGCTTTTTCGCGGCTTATATCCACTTCAAATTTTAAAGGTTGTTTTAAAGTAAGCGTAAGCTTTGCATTTTCGTGCGGCTTTGCACTTTGTATTGCATCGACATGAACAATGAACTGCCTGTTGGCGCGATAAAATTTTTGCGGGTTAAGTAATTCCTCCACTTCATCAAGTGTTGCAAAATCAAGAATATACTTTTCACCACTGAATGTGAAGAGATAGTTGAGATTTTCCCGCATAAAACAGGCAATATCATTTGTGTTTACGGGTATCCAGTTGTTGCGTACATTAATGATAAACTTTTCTTTATATAAAGACACTACAGCACCGTGTTTTAAACTGTTTACCAATTGCTGAATATCCAAAGGCGCACCGGAATTATTCTCTGCTATTGTTCTGCATTTGTCTATTGCTCTTTTTAATTCTTCTTCATCCACTGGCTTCAGCAAATAATCAACACCGTTTACTTTAAATGCACGTAAAGCATATTCATCGTAAGCCGTTGTAAACACAATAGGACAACTAAGTTTATACACATCAAACAGTTCAAAGCTTACACCATCACTCAACTGAATATCCATAAATATCAAATCGGGTTCTGCGTTTTGCATAAACCATTTTCTTGCCGTCTTCAAACTCGGCAATATTTCTACAATATCAATATCGCCTGCAACGGCATTTATTTTATTTTGAAGTTCTTTCGCTATTAGCAATTCATCTTCTATTATCAGCGCTTTCATATGTGGTGATTTTGGGATGGTGAATATCTTCTATCAAAGGAATCTTTACAAAAAAGCATTGTTCTTCTTCAATAATTACTACGGGTTTACTGCTTAAGTAACGATATAAAGATTGAAGATTAGCAAGTCCCTGATGATTGCTTGTTTCAACAAAATTTTTTTTCTGCAAATTGTTTCTTACAATTAGATAATTATCTTTTGTGAAGATATCAATCATCAGCGGCGATTCGTCATCAATAATATTGTGCTTGATGGCGTTCTCAACTAAATTCTGCAGTGTAACAGGCGCAATTTTACTCTGATGGTATGCTTCAGCAATATCAATAGTCACCTGCAATCCTTTATTAAAGCGGGTTTGCTGCAGACGGATAAAAGTTTGCACAAATTTTATTTCTTCTCCTAACAATACTGTTTCATTGTCCCTGCTTTTTAAGATGTAGCGGTAAATTTTAGAAAGGCTATCCAAAAATTCCCCGGCATGTTTTTGATCAAATTTTATAAGACTGCTCAAAGATGTTAATGAGTTAAATAAGAAATGAGGATTAAGATGCTGCTTCAAATTTTCATACATCGCAAGAGCTTTTTCTTTTTCCAACTCCTGTGCTTTTGTTTGTAAAACATATATTTTGTTTTGCTGTAATAACCTGTAACGATAAATTGAATATATCAATCCAGTAATAAGAACAAATACGAGTAAGAAGAACCATGCTGTTCTGTAAAACACAGTTTTCACATGAATGGCAATTGTTTTCCCAGGAACATTCCAGTTGTTGGGATCTATTGTTGCTTTGAATTGAAAAGTGTAATCACCGCCGGGTACGTTGGTATAATTAATATTTCTATCCTGCGTATATATCCAACTCTTATTTAAAGGTGACAGCTTATACGCATACCATGTTTGTCTTGGGTTTGCGTAATTAGGTGCAGATAATTCGAGAGAAAAAAAGTTTTCATATGGTTTAAGATCAATGGCTGTTAACTCTTCAGGATTTACGGATGTATTATATTCTTTACCTGATATTTTAAATGAAGAGACGTACACATTTATGGGTGTGGAAATTTTTGAATACTCCAAAGGGTTAAACAAAACAAAACCATTAAGGGAAGGAAAAACAAAACGCCCATCCTTCATTTTGTATGCAATTTGATCGTTAAACTCATTAATTGGTAATCCATCTTCTCTGTTGAAGTAGCGGAAATTTTTCCGTGTGGGATCAAGCACTACTAGACCTTTGGGGGTGCCAATCCATAGTCTGTTTTTTTCATCAGTCATAAGACATGATGCCCTAAGGGAAGTAAATCCATCATCACTTGTATAAGTTGTGAAGCTGTCTTTATTGGGATTATAAGCGGTTAGGCCACCAAGAGAGCCAATCCAGATAATTCCATTTTTATCTTCACTGAAGGAGCATATTAAATTATTTGGTATAGTGCTTTTTGTACTGTCTGTTCTCTTCCAGAATCTGCATTCCTGTAAAGAAGCATCATACATTAGTAAACCAAAACCGTTTAGACCGATCCATAATCTGTTCTTACTATCTTCAAATAGTGAGTGTACACCCACTCCTTTATATTTGGATAACACAGGATGAACGTCAATGCTGTGAATTTCTTTATTGACTGGATTATAAAAATATAGACCGTCCCTGGTGCCAAACCATATTGTTTTATTGTGATCTTTCAGTATTGCCCAATAAAATGAATGAGGAAGAGAATCTGCGTATTTTATATTTTCTTTTTTTAGTGTTTGAGTATTGATACAATCAACTCCGTCAGCCGTTCCTACCCAAATATGATAGTTGTCATCGTATACCAGAGAGCGTGTAGAGTTATTATGCAACTCATCGGGATGCTCTTTTGTTTTTTGCCAAAGTTTCGCCTGGTTTGTTTTTACATTATAATATATTACTCCTCCTGCTACCCCCAACCATAAATTATCATTTTCATCCTGTGCAAATGCGCGGCACCATTTGTTGGGTAAAATTGGTAGTGAATTAACTGATGGAAGAATGGCCTGAAATAAATTGTTATCCGGATGAAAATAACTTACACCATATCCTTCTGAACCAATCCATATAAAGTTATTTCTGTCCTGGTATAAAACATGAAGATTATTTGCCACAATACTCATGGGTTGCTGTGCATCGTGTTTGAAAGACCTGAAAGTATCTTTTACCGGATCGTATAACACAATGCCGTTCCATGTAGTACCCAACCATAAGCGACCTTTGTTATCTGGTAAAAGATCCGTAACGCTGTTATCATAAATTCCATAAGAAGTGTGTGAAAAGTTATCATACACTTTGAATTTGGAAAATGAAATATCTGTTCTCAGCAATAATCCATAGTTATAACCAAAGGTTATCCATACATTACCCGCACTGTCAATAGCAATTCTCCGAATGCCACCATTACCCACCGGCTCAAGAGGAATGTGTTTTACTAAATTTTGTTTTATATCCAGAAGAACAAGCCCGGTATCGGTAGCAAGAAATACTTTATTTTGATAAACGCATAAATCATATACTCCTTTTTTCAGAAGCTCCCGGGAATAATTATTCACCGCGTTTCCATACATTTTAAATTCACGACGTTTCTGAAGGTAAATAGCAAGACCCTTATTGGTAGCAATAAATAATGTATCCTTATTCAAATCAGCAAAACCAAGAATAAGAATATCTTTACTGCCCGTTTGCAATTCAAAATGATTATTTCTAAAATTATACTTATACAAGCCAGTATTCAGACCGAGCCAGAGGTTATCGTTTTTATCGCTGTACACACATCTTAAATAACCATAGGGAAAAAAAGAACTATCCTTCTGTGAATAATTAAAAGTTTTTACTGAATAGCCATCATACCTGTTCAGGCTGGTAATCGTGGCAATCCATATATAACCATACTTATCCTGCGCTATTGCTCTTATAGTGCCATCACTTAAGCCTTCGGCAGTTGTGAGCCTGTGAAAATTGTATGATGTTGTTTGTGCTAAAACAAAGGAGAGAAAAAATACCTGGCAAACTAAAGTTAATATGGTTTTGCGTGTCCGCATTTCAT
>WNGE01001279.1_pt1 | contig 31944 bp, 35 predicted proteins | sample 5400651 | NCBI WGS metagenome assembly WNGE01 (sample SAMN13153370, study PRJNA577476) | soil metagenome | isolation source: 60 cm soil or saprolite under grassland replicate 2 | place: USA:California | collected 2016-06-15
GCCGGCCGCGGCAAGCCGCAGCAGCAGATCGTCGTCGCCTGCGCACGTGAGCTCGCCGGCTTCGTCTGGGCGATCGCGACCGAGCAACCACTTCGGACCACCTGATCGTCAAGCCTCTCGACCTCGAGCAGCGGATGCGCCCGACCACACGGAGAACCCTCGACAGTTCTTTGCGGCACCGCCCGCCGGTGACCCGCGACCTAAGACCGAGGCAGCTCCCGACGGTTCCCAGTCATGCCGTCCCGACCCGCGAATGTCAGTCTGATCCACCGTCGCCGCTCCGGACGATCCGCTGCCCCAGGCCGAGAGGACAACCACTCGACCGAGCCTCACCCTTGACCTTTTGCTCCATGTCAGAACGGTGTGTGAACGACCGGTGCTTCGACCGGCGGGTGGGCTTCTTCTTCACTGTCACAGGCGCCTTGGCCGGCGGCGACTGCCCGGCGGCACGCGTCGCCGTCCCGAACTCCTGCGACCAGATCGTCGCGCCGCTGTAGCCAAGGAAGGTCTGTCCTGGGAGGTAGCCGACACCGAGCTCCTTGTAGACGGCGGTGAGGATGTTCTGGCGGTGCCCCGTGGAGTGGAGCCAGCTGTTCATCGTCTCGCGCGGCGTGCCATACCTGCCGGTACCCCACGCGATGTTCTCGCCGATCTGGTAGCCCGTCGAGCCTTTCAGGTACTCGGCGAAGACGGCGCTGAACGGCTTGCCGCACGGCGTGTGGCTGAACTCGCCGCACGAGATGTTTGCGGCGAGCTTCGCGTTCCCCGCGTCGTTCAGCTTCGCGTTCAGCTGCAGCGGGGCCAGTCCGGACTGCGCGCGCGCGTAGTTCGTCAAGCAATACATCGTGAGCTGGGCGGCCGTTTGGTCGAGAGCGAGCTGCTCGGCGGCTGGGCCGCAGGTTCCGCTCGGCGCGAGCATCGCCGCAGTGCGGACTGCGGCTTTGCCGCAAGCGGAATGAGGGCGGTCCGGATGCCACCGGGGCGGGCCGGGACGATCCTGCGTCCATGCAGGAGAGCTACGGAGTCGTTTGGCGGGAGGGCACCGGGCCACTCGGGCGGGGCAAGCTCGAGCTTCACTCCAGGTCGCTGCATCTCGACGGCCTGGCCGGCCCCAGTCCGGCCGTCCGCGAGATCGCCTACGACGATCTCGCGCTCGTCCGCGTTGGCCGCGCGCCGGCCGAGCGGATCACGGGGCGGCCCAGTCTCGTCCTCGAGCTCCGGAGCGGCGGGCCGCTGGCGATCGGGAGCGTTTCGCAGCCCGGCGTGATCGGCGAGCTCGCGGAGCGGATCGCGACGCTTCAGGCGGGTCGGCGGACGGCGGTCGTGCTTCCGATCCGGCCCGGCGCTCACGAGGCGGTTCGCGCGCTTCTTGTGGACGGCCCGCCGTTCGATCCCGACGCGATCGGCCTCGATCGGCATCAGGTGTTTTTGACTCCCGACGAGGTGGTCTTCATGTTCGAGTCGCGGCTCGGTGCGAGCGTCCTCGACTCGCTGCTCGCCGCACCGGGCGTGTGGGAGAGAGCATCGGCGTGGCACGAGCACCTCGCGGGCCCGCCGCGGATCGCCGAGGCGGTCTACGCGTGGAGTCGGCCGGACATCGACGTCGACCACTCTCTCCTGCCACCCGGCCTCCGGAACGGCAACGACGCTTGACCTGATGACTCAGCACCTGATGACTCAGCGGGCCGGATGTCGCCGGCCCGCTTCCGCCGGCCCGCTTCCGCTCGATCGTCGCTCCCCTTACGGCACTCGCACCGTGAGCCGCAGGACGTTGTCCTCGCCTAGCGTCTTCATCATCGCCATCGACGGATAGTCCTCGCCTGCCTTCGTCGTGAATTACCAGCTCTTGAGTGAGCGTCCCTCCGCACGGGTGCGGAGGCGCACGCGCGCGTCGACGGCGACACAGCCGTCCGGCAGCGCGAGCACGGGGTTGAGGTCGAGCTCCGAAAGCTCGGGTACGTCTTGGGTGAGCTGCGAAAGTCGTTGTACGAGGTCGACGAGCGCGTTCGCGTCGGCGGGAGGCGCGCCGCGGAAGCCGCGAACCAGTCGGCCCGCCTTGCCGCCTTTGACGAGCTCTTCTGCGTCAATGTCCGTGAGTGGTGCGATCCGGAACTCGGCACCACCGATCAGCTCGGCGAACACGCCGCCGGGGCCGAACGCCACCAGCGGTCCGAAGACGGGATCCTGGACGACGCCGGCGAGCAGCTCGACGCCCCCGCCGATCATCGGTTGCACCAGCAGCGGGCCGCCGATGCGCTCGGCCGCCGCGCGGACGTCGTTGTCTCCTGCAAGATCGAGCGCGACGCCGCCGCTTTCGGTCTTGTGCACGCCCGCGGCGGCGGTCTTGACGACCACGGGGAAGCCGAGCTCATGCGCGGCTGCGACTGCCTCCTTGGCCGTCGTTGCGAGGCGCTCGGGAACGAGCGGGATCCCGTAGGCGGTAAGGAGATCTCGGGCCGAAGCCGGCTCGAGCCACGCGTCGTCGGTTGTTGCGAGGGCCATGTCGACCACGCGGCGCGCCGCGGCAAGGTCCACGTCGACGACGGGAATCGTCCCCACCGGGCGGCGCAGCCACTCCGCGCGCTCCGCCGCCAGCCCGAGTGCGTGTGCAGCCGATTCGGGATACGAGAACGCCGCGAGCGGCGAGTCGACGTCCCGAAGCGCTGCGGGCGTCCCCTCGGCGCTCACGACGACGGCAAGGAGCGGCTTCTCGGACAGCACCTTCTCTGCCGCCTCGCGTATGGCCGCCGCGACCTCTTCGGCTCCGGCGACGACGGGTGGCACGAAGAGGGCGATCACCGCGTCGACACCGGGATCCCGCAGTAGGTGCGGCAGCGCCAGCAGGTACGTCACACCGGTGGCCGAGCCGAGGAGGTCGACCGGGTTCGTGACGCTCGCCTCGACCGGCAGCAGTTCGGCCAGAGCCTCCCGCGTCTCCGAGGCGAGCTCGGGCAGCTCGAGCCCCGCCGCGTCGCAGGCATCCGCGCAGAGGATGCCGAGCCCGCCCGCATTCGTGACGACGGCGACCCTGCGACCTCGCGGTAGTGGTTGATGGGAAAGCAGCGCGGCGACGTCGACGAGCTCCTCGAGGGTGCGCGCACGCAGCACGCCGGCGCTGCGGAAGAGGGCTTCGACGGCAGCGTCGGAGCCGGCGAGCGCAGCGGTGTGGGAGCTTGCCGCGCGCGCGCCCGCGCGGGTCGTGCCCGCCTTCAGCGCGAGCAACGGCTTCCGGCGCGCGATCCGGCCTGCGATCCGGCCGAACTTGTGCGGGTTTCCGAACGACTCGAGATAGAGAAGTACGAGGTCGGTGCCCTCGTCCTCTTCCCACCACTCGAGCAGGTCGTTGGACGAGACGTCCGCCTTGTTGCCGATCGAGACGAACGCGGAGAACCCGAGCCCGCGCTCGGCTGCTTTCTCGAGCATCGCGAGGCCGAGGGCACCGCTTTGAGACGAGAGGGCGATTCGTCCGGGCGGGAGCGCGCCGGGTGCGAAGGTTGCGTTCAGCCCGATCCCCGGAACGGCGATCCCGAGGCAATTCGGTCCGACCAGTCGCGCGCCGTGCGCGCGCACGAGAGCGAGTAACCGCTCCTGGCGCTCGACGCCCTCGGCGCCGATCTCGGCGAAGCCGGCAGAGATGACGCACAGCGCACGCACGCCCTTGCGGAGCGACGCCTCGGCCGACTCGAGCACGTGTTCGCCCGGTACGCAGATGACGGCCAGGTCGACCGGATCCGGAATTTCCTCGATCGTGCTATAGCCGCGGACTCCGGCCACGGCCTCGCCGGTCAGGTTCACCGGGTATGCGGCACCCGCGAAATCGGCCGCGAGCACGTTGCGGAAGAGCTCGCCTCCGATCGAGCCGCGCCGTTTCGACGCACCGATCACAGCGACGCTCGCCGGTGCGAAGAACGCGCGCAATGATGCGCCGACGGCGATGTGGTCGCGCTCCTCCACCCGCTCGCGGAAGTGCGGCGTCGACGCGATCGGGAAGCGCACCTCGACCTCGCCGCCCTCGAGCTTGCGAGTGACCTCGAAGCCGGCGTCCCGGAAGACCGCGAGCATCGCGGTGTTCTCGGGGAGCACGACTGCGAGGAACCGCTCGATGCCCGCCTCGGCCGCGAGCGGCGCGAGCTGCTCGAGGAGTCGCGTGGCCGCCCCGCGACCCTGCAGCTCGTCGGCAACCGTGAAGGCGATCTCTGCGGCGGAGCGGTCTCGCAGACGAGCGTATTCCGCGAGCGCCACGACCCGCTCGCCGCCGTACTCGTCGGCGACGGCGCCGAGGAGCGCGCCTCGGTCGGTCCAGTCGGGCTCGACGAAGCGCGCCACAAACGCTTCGTCGACCCGTAGGATTCCGTGGAAGCGCTGGTAGCGGCTGCGATCGGACAACCGTTCGAAGAACACGAGCAGGGAATCCACGTCGTCTACGCGCGGCGCCCGCAGGCGCAGCGTCGAGCCGTCGCGCAGGATGACGTCGACGGCGCCGACTGTTGCGAGGTCAGACGGCACCGACGAGTTCCTTCTTCCGTGGAGTTGAGCTCGACGTAGTCGGCTCAGCGAGGAGCATGACCTTGAGTGCGTGCGTGTTCGCCGCATCGGCGAAGGTGTCGTACGCCGCCATTGTCTCGTCGAGCGCAAAGCGGTGCGTTGCGAACGGCGTCGCGTCCAGCTTGCCTTCCGCAATCAGGCTCATCAGCTTCGGCGTCGTGATCGTGTCGACGAGACCGGTCGTGATCGTGACCCCGCGGATCCACAACGTCTCGAGATGCAGCGTCACCGGATGGCCGTGCACTCCGACGTTCGCGACACGGCCGCCGGGGCGCACGAGCTCCGTACAGAGCTCGAACGTCTGCGGCTCGCCTACCGCCTCGATGGCGACGTCGGCGCCGAGCCCGTTGGTCAGCTGCATCACCGCGGCGACTGCTGTATCGCTGCCGTTGTTGATCGTCATGTCTGCACCGAGCTGCCGTGCCCGCTCGAGGCGCTCGTCGTCGAGATCGATCCCAACGATATGCGCCGGCGTGAAGAGGCGCGCCGTCAGGACCGCTGCCAGACCAACCGGCCCGGCGCCGACGATCGCGACGGTGTCGCCCGGACCCACGCGGCCGGCGAGAACGCCGACCTCGTAGGCCGTGGGGAGGATGTCGGCGAGGAACAGCACCTGCTCGTCACTCAGCCCGCTGGGCACCCTGTAGACGGACGTGTCGGCGAACGGAACGCGCGCAAGTTCGGCTTGCAGGCCGTCGATCGTGTGGCCGAAGATCCAGCCGCCACCTCCGGTGCAGAGGCCATAGCGGCCCTCCTTGCAGAACCGGCAGCGCGCGCATGACGTGATGCACGAGACGAGCACCCGGTCGCCGACCTCGAGCGTGCTGACCGCGGCTCCTAGTTCGATGACCGTGCCGACGGCCTCGTGGCCGAGGATCGTGCCCGGCCGCACCTCCGGCACGTCGCCCTTGAGGATGTGCAGGTCGGTACCGCAGATCGTGGTCGAGTCGATGCGAACGATCGCGTCCGCGGGCTCCTGAATCGTCGGATCCGGAACTTCCTCCCAGACGCGCTGCCCAGGGCTGTGATAGACGAGCGCCTTCGTGTTGGTCCTCCTTCGCTTGCTCGGCTCAGTGTGGTCGCGCGTCGCAGCCGCAGCATCGGAGACCGCACGGACCGATGCTGCGGCTTTCCCGCACGGTTACTACTTGGCCGCCGCCGTGAGCTCGCTCTCGTGCGCGCCGAGCTCGGCGTGCTTGCCGGCCGGGACCGCGAGCACCGGGCACGGAGCGAGGTGCAGCAGCCGCTGCGTGACGCTCCCGACGAGGAGCCCCGCGACGGGTCCATGTCCTCGGGTCCCTACGACGATCACGTCGGCGCCGGATTCACGGGCCGCCTCGGCGACGACGTGCGCCGTGCCGGAGGCCGCGGCGGTGATCACTTGTGTCGTGGCGTCGAACCCCTCCGCCTTGGCCTCTTCGACCTGGTGGAGGATCTTCTCCTGGAGCTCTTCGTCGTCGGCGAAGAGCGGATATCCGCTCGCCCGGCCGCCGATGAGCAGCTCCTTGCAGTGCACGGTGATCAGCTTCTTGCCCTCGCCCTCGGCGAGGGACTTCGCGAACGGCAGCGCGCGGTCGGCGGTCGCCGACCCGTCCGTTGCCCACAGGATCGTCTTGAACATGACGACGTCCTCCCTTCGTTGTACCCCGAGTGTGCGCGCGCGGCGACTTGCCGGCATCGGGGTCGGAACTGAGTCTCGCCGCGTGGTTTTCCGCAGACTCCCCGCTAGATTGACGAGCATGGAGGCCCTCACGACAACCGAGACTCGGCTTCGGGCCGTCCTCGAGGCCGGAATCTCGATCGCCTCGGAGTTGTCGCTCGACACACTCTTGCAGCGCGTCGTCGAGACCGCGGCGGCCCTGACCGGGGCAAGGTATGCGGCACTCGGGGTGATCGACCGCAACGGCTCGCAGCTCGAGCGGTTCCTCACGACGGGCATCGAGCCGGAGCTGCAGGAGACGATCGGCGAGCTCCCTCGGGGGCGCGGCATCCTCGGCGTCCTGATTCGCGACACGACGCCGCTGCGTCTGCACGACCTGGGCGAGGATCCCCGATCGGTGGGCTTTCCGCCCGGCCACCCGCCGATGCACACCTTTCTCGGCGTACCGGTCTTCCTGCGCGGGATCGCGTACGGGAACCTCTACCTGACCGAGAAGGCCGGCGAGGCGGACTTCACCGAGGAGGATCAGGAGATCGTCACGCTGCTCGCCGCCCAGGCCGCCGTCGCGATCGAGAACGCGCGGCTCTATGAGGCGACGACCCAGTGGTCGAATCAACTCGAGTCACTGAACGAGATCGGCAATGCGCTCGCGACGGAGACCGACGTCGACCGCCTGCTCGACCTCGTGTCGCGCCGGCTGCGCGAGCTGCTCGACGCCCGCCTCGTCGTGATGCTGTTGCCTGCCGGGCCAAACGAGCTGCGGTTCGTCGCGGTCGCCGGTGAGGGGACCGAGGATCTCGTCGGCCAGACGATGGTCCGTGCGGCATCGAAGAGCGGTCGCGTGTTCGAGCGCGGCCGCAGCGAGCGGAGCGACTCGGTGCTCGACGATCCTGAGGTCGACCGGGACGTCGTGCGCCGCTTCGGCGCGCGGACAGGGCTCTGGGTCCCGCTCATCGCCCGAGGGCAGACCATCGGCCTCATCGCAGCGCACGACAAGCTCGGTCGAGATGCCCGCTTCTCTGACAACGACGTCCGCCTCGCAGAGACCTTCGCCTCACGTGCTGCCGTCGCGGTGGACCTCTCCCAGCGGATCCAGCGCGACGCGTTCCGCCGCGTCGTCGACGCGCAGGAGCTCGAGCGCCGCCGCCTTGCGCGGGAGCTGCACGACGAGACCGGGCAGGCGCTCACCTCGATTCTCCTCGGCCTCAGGGCGCTCGAGGACACGCTCGAAGGCGACCGGGCGCGCAACGCCGTAGGCGATCTCCGCGAGCTCGTGGTCGCGACGCTGCAGGACGTGCGCCGCCTCGCCGTCGAGCTGCGCCCGAAGGTGCTCGACGACTTCGGCCTCGTGCCGGCGCTCGAGCGCTTGACCGACACCTTCGGCGAGCAGACGGGCATCGCCGTCCGGTTCGAGGCGGGTATCCAGGGCGAACGCCTGCCTCCCGAGGCCGAGACTGCGCTCTACCGCATCGTGCAGGAGGCGCTGACCAACATCGTCAAGCACGCGCAGGCACGGAACGTCAGCATCGTGCTGACCAGGAAGCCCGGTAGCGTTGCGGCAGTGATCGAGGACGACGGTCAGGGATTCAACCCCGACGACACTCGCGAAGGCGGCTTCGGGATCCAGGGCATGCGCGAGCGGGTCGGCCTCCTCGAGGGGAGGCTCGAGGTCGAGTCGACCGGGGACTCGGGGACGACACTCGTCGCCGAAGTGCCGATCTCGTGAGCGTCCGCGTCCTGATCGTCGACGATCACGCGGTTGTGCGTGCGGGCCTGCGGCTCCTGCTCGACGCGGAAGACGACCTCGAGGCGGTCGGCGAGGCCGGCAGTGCGCGCGACGCCATCTTCCAGGCTCGCGCGCTCAAGCCCGACGTGATCCTCATGGACGTCGTGATGCCCGACCAGAGCGGCATAGACGTCGTGCCGACCCTGTTGCACGAACGACCGGAGACGAAGGTGCTCGTGCTCTCGATGCAGGACGATCCGCAATACGTGCGCCAGGCGTTCGCTGCGGGCGCCTGCGGCTACGTGCTCAAGGAGGCCGCCGACACGGAGGTGGTATCGGCGATTCGAGAGGTCGCGAACGGCGGCCGCTACGTCCATCCGTCCCTGGGCGCACGCCTCGTCGCCGCCGAGTCCGAGGAGGCCCGCCGCGCCGAGGAGGATCCGCTGTCGGATCGCGAGCGAGAGGTGCTGCGCCTGCTCGCGCTCGGTCACACGAACCAGGAGATCTCGAAGCAGCTCTACATCTCGGTGCGAACGGCCGAGACGCACCGAGCGCACATCATGCAGAAGCTACGGCTGACGAGCCGCGCGGAGCTCGTTCGCTACGCGCTCGAGCAAGGGCTGCTCGAGCAGTGAAACGGGCCGCACAAGGCGGCCCGCGATGGTGTGACTGTGGGATCGAGGGGTTACGCCGTCGGTGCGACCCTCGCCCTGTTTCGCTTGGCGAGGAACTTGAACGCGGGCTCCGTGCTGCGGAGCGCGCCGCCGACCGCAAGGATCGCGAAACCGATCCCGGCGAGCAGCAGGGCGATGCCGACGACGATCCCGAACAGCGAGATCTGCTCGGCCATGTAGCTCGTGTTGAGCGCCGTGGTGAGCGCCGTCTCGGTGACCCAGAGGTTGCGGAGGCCGTTCTCGACCGGCCGCTGCGTCTTCGGGTCGACTGCCGCGTACCGCGAGTCGCTCGTTGCGCCGTGGCCGTCCGTGAACTTCGCGGGCGCCCCGGGCTTGGCAACGAAGCGGCCCATCTGTGCATACGTCAGGCCTCCCGTGGACTCGAGCGTGTGGATCCGCATGTACCCGGCGAAGGCGCGAGCCCGGTCGCCGCTGTTGATCGACTTGCCGGCGACCGCGAGGCTCGGGACGACGAAGTCCTTCAGCCCGGCCTCCTTCGCGGCAGCGGTGATCGCTGCCGGCGTCATGTCGGGGCTGCCGACGATCTGCTCGAGCTTGAGGCTGTCGCGGACGGTGCTGCGCCCGTTGATGCCCATGACGATGGAAGCGATCCCGAATGCCACGAGCACTGCCGCGGCGACGACGCCTCCGATTTCCAATGCCTTGCGCATGTCCTGCTCCTTCCGTCGCGGCCGAGACTCTGCTCTGACCTGTGCGCCCAGCTTCGCGACAGGGAGCCCCCGCATCATCGGGGGGTCTGCTGAAGCCGCCTGCGGACATCCCCCGCAATCGATGCGGCTTTCCCGTAGTCGAAGGTGGCCGCGAGCTCGCCGGCCCAGGCCCGGATTCGTGCCCAGTCTCGGGCGTCGCTTGCCGGCAGCTTGCTCAGCGGGAAGCGCAGCTTCTTCGGGTCGACGACGCCGCCGAAGATCGCGACGGCGAAGGGATCGACCTGCGGGACCTTGGCCAGCGCATGGCCGAGCTGCTCCTGAGACTGGGCCACCTCGCTCGGCTCGAGGGTGCGTGGGCCCATGGCGAAGACGGCGAGCGGCAGCGCCGAGAGCGCCTTCGCGTGGCGCCGGACGAAGGCGAGCGACTCCGGATGCCAGCGGCCCATGTAGAGCGACCCACCGACGACGACGCCGGCGTACTGCGCAATGTCCTGCACCCGCCCGGCGGGCAGCGTCTCGACCTCGAGGCCGTGCTCCACGAGCGCGTCGCCCAGGACTTCCGCGACTTCGCGAGTGGATCCGTGCTTCGTGCCGTATGCGATGAGGATCAGCGGTTTCATCGAATCTCCTTGGCTCGTGTGCTCCCCTTGGCGCCGCGGGCCCGTCGCCGCTCCGCAAGCCGCGACGGACGAACCGCGGAGACCCGACTGCCCGCGGCGCCTGGGAGAGCTTGTGGAATCACGCGACCGCCACAGCGGTGTCGACGCGCAGCGGTGCCCCGCGGACGACGAGCACGCGTCGCCGAGCCTCGTGCAACACGGCACGCGAGACACTCCCGAGGAGCGCGCTCGCGACCGCGCCTCGTCCCCGGGAGCCGACGACGATCAGGTCGGCATCGATCGAGTCCGCGAAGCTGACGATCTCGTCCGCCGGGATCCCGGCGACGACCTCGGAGGTCACGTCGACGCCGTGCTTCTCGGCGAGCGCGGCGCCCTCCTGGAGGGCGAGGTCGCTGCGGCGCCGAATCTCCTTCGGATCTTGTCGAATCAATGCGCCGTGCTCGAGCTGCGTCCAATCCGTCGGTGGAATGACCTGCAGCAGCGTGACGGTCGCCTCGTGTTCCGAGGCGAGCTCCATCCCGAAGCCGACCGCTTCGCGGGCCTCCGGTGAGCCGTCGGTGGCGATCAGAATCCTCTTCATCGTCGACCTCCTTCGGTCGCTCTGATGATCCGGCGCTCTCGCGAGGAGGACATCGGGGGTCGCGCCGATCCGGCGGTGGAGAAGTACGGATCGCGCGCAGCTCGATCCGTGAGGTCGTTACCCGGCTCCGGCGGGCCCGCATCGAGTTGCGGCGACGCTCGCCTGACGGTCGAGCTCGAGGCGGTCGCGGAGCGCGTAGAGCGCGTCGCGCTCGATCGTGCGCGTCCGCTGCTGCGAGAGGTGGAGCGCGGACGCAACTTCGGCGATCTCCTCCGGCCTGCAGCCGATACCGAAATGCCTGCTGACGATCTCCCGCTGCCGCGGGGGAAGATCTGCGACTGCCTCGTCGACGAGCTGCGCCTGCATATGCTCGACGGCGTCCACTTCCGGGTCGACGGCCGACGAGTCGGCGACCACCGTCTCGAGGGTCGAGCCGTCGGGAAGCACCGGCTGGTCGAGCGACACCATGCCGGCCGCAATACTCCGCGTCTCGACGACTGCAGCTCGGGAAAGACCTGTCGCCTCGCCCAACTCGCCCGGCGTGGGCGATCGACCTCGAGCAGCGGTCAGCGTCGCCTCGGCCCGCTCGATCACGCGTCGGCGTTCGACGATTTGCTTGGGCAGCCGGATCAGGCGCGACTTCTCGGTCAAAGCGTTACGGATTGCACGACGAACGCGAAAGCGTGCATAGGCTTCGAAGTCGATGCCGCGCTCGGCGTCGTAACCATCGATCGCGTCCAGCAAGCCGAGTGATCCTTCCTGGACGAGGTCGTCGAGCGGGAGCCCAAGGTCGCGATAGCGCGCCGCAAGCGAGCGCACGATCCCCAGGTGGTCCGAGACGATGCGCTCCCGTGCACGGCGCTCGCCCTTCTGTGCCGCGCGAAGGAGTCCGGTGTCCCTACGCCGAGACGTATCCATTTCGACCTCCGCGCACGACGCTAACGCGCGCCGGCTTGCGGAGGATCCGCAATTCGGCGCAGACTGTGTTCCTAGAACTACGGAGTCGCGAATGCCCGGTCAGGACGGATCTGCGTCCCTGCCGTTCCGCGCACGAGCGCGCGTACATTGTCGAGCGAGCCGATCGCCGCCTCGCCGTCCGTCCGCTCTACGAAGCGGCACGCGGCTTCGATCTTCGGTCCCATCGAGCCGGCTGCAAATTCCAGGCGGCGGAGCACGCTTGGCGTCGCAGCTCTGATCGGCGTCGCAGACGCGGTCCCCCAGTCGCGTTCCACGCAGGGGACGTCCGTGGCGAGCACGAGTCTCTCCGCGCCGAGCTTCTCGGCGAGCAGCGCCGCGGTCCGGTCCTTGTCGACGACCGCTTCGACGCCGCACAGCCTGCCGTTCCGGGCGACGGGGATGCCGCCTCCGCCGGCGCAGACCACAATGACGTTGCACGCGACAAGGCGCTCGATCGAGTCGAGCTCCACGATCGCCTTCGGCGCAGGTGACGCGACGACGCGCCGGAAGTACGGGCCGTCGCGGGCGATCGTCCAGCCGCGGTCGCCGGCGAGGCTGCGCGCCTCGCGCTCGGAGTAGACCGGTCCGATCGGCTTCGTCGGGGTGCGGAACGCCGGGTCATCCGCGTCGACGACGACCTCGGTCAGGAGTGCAACCACTTCACGATCCGGGAGCTCGTTGCGGAGAGCCTGGACGAGGAGGTAGCCGATCATCCCCTGACTCTCGGCGCCGAGCAGATCGAGCGGATACGGCGACACCGCCTTGTACGCGTCGGCCTCGAGTGCGAGCAGGCCGACTTGCGGCCCGTTGCCGTGGGTGATCACGAGCTCGTGGTCGGCCGCGAGCGCGGCGAGTGCGGAGGCGGCCTCGAGGACGTTGCGCCTCTGAGTCTCCGCCTCCGCCGCTTCGCCGCGCCGTAGCAGCGCGTTGCCGCCGAGCGCAACGACGACGCGCATGCGTGTCATCGCTCGTGCCCCCGGATGAGCGTCAGCAGCAGTGCCTCCTCGGTTGGCAGCCGGTTTGCAGACTGCTTCCACACAACCGACTGCGGCCCGTCGATGACGGCTGCCGCGACCTCCTCGCCGCGCTTCGCCGGCAGGCAGTGGAGGAAGACAGCGCCCGGCTGCGCGAGGCTCATCAGCTCCTCGGTCACCTGATACGGCGCGAGCGCCCGCCGGCGCAGGTCACGCTCGGACTCCTCGCCCATCGAGGCCCAGACGTCTGCGTAGACGGCATGCGCGCCGTCCACCGCGGTCTGCGGATCGCTGACGACGCTCAACTCTGCGCCGGTGCGCCTCGCGAGCTGCCGCGCCTCCTCGATGACGCGTGCGTCCGGCCGGTAGCCCTTCGGGCACGCGACGGCGACGTCGAGACCGGTGAGCGCTCCCGCCTCCAGCAGTGAATGGGCGACGTTGTCGCCTCCGTCGCCGATGAATGCAAGCCGCCTCTGTTCGAGATCCCCGAAGGCCTCCCGGATCGTCAGGACGTCGGCGAGCGCCTGGCACGGGTGGTGCTGGTTCGAGAGCGCGTTGATCACCGGCACCGAAGCCCACTGTGCGAGCGCCTCGACCGTCTCCTGCGCGAACGTGCGGATCACGATCGCATCGACGTAACCGGACAACGAACGGGCAGTGTCGGCGATCGTCTCGCCCCTTCCGAGTTGGAGCTCCTGCGGCGTGAGCGCGATCGGCGTGGCGCCGAGCCTCGCCGCCGCCGCGGCGAACGAGACCCGGGTCCGCGTCGACGGCTTTTCGAAGATGCAGGCGATCGACCGTCCGCGCAGTTCGTCTTCGCAATGGGCCTGGTCATCCTTCATCGCCGTGGCGAGGTCCAGGAGCTCCGCGAGCCCGTGCGGCGCCAGATCCGCGATGCGCGTGAAGTGGCGGAGCCTCGTAGCGGTGGCGAGGGCGTTCATCGTCGTCACCCCACCACGACCGGCTCGGGCCGTGCCGTCGCCTGGGCGACGATCGGCTCGAGCACCTCGGCCAGCGTCGGAGTGCCCACCTCTTCCAACTCGTACCGAACGTGGCGGATCGGATGGCGCGAGGTGATGAGACGTCCGAGATCGATCGGTGTGCCGGTCACGACGACGTCGCAGTCCGCGGCGTTGATCGTGGCCTCGAGCTCAGCGAGCTGCTGCTCGCCGTACCCCATCGCCGGCAGGACGTTCGTGAGCTGCGGCCAGCGTTCGAACGTCTCCTTGATCGACCCGACTGCGAAGGGGCGCGGGTCGACGATCTTCGCCGCGCCCGCCTTCCGCGCCGCGACGAGGCCGGCTCCGAACGGCATCTCGCCGTGCGTGAGCGTCGGGCCGTCGTCGACGACGAGGACGTACCGCCCGAGCAGATCGGGGCCGTCGTCGAGGGTCGGGGGCGACTCCGCAAAGATGACGGTCGCCATGGGATTGACGGACTCGATGTTCTCGAGCACCCGCTCCACGTTGTGCGCCTCTGCCGAGTCCACCTTGTTGATGACGACGACATCGGCCATCCGCAGGTTCGTCTCGCCCGGGTGGTAGAGCAGCTCGTGTCCCGGTCGAAGCGGATCGGCGACGACGATCAGCAGATCGGGCGCATAGAAGGCGAAGTCGTTGTTTCCGCCGTCCCAGACGACGACGTCAGCCTCCCTCTCGGCCTGCCGCAGGATCGCCTCGTAGTCGACGCCCGCATACATGACCATGCCCATGCGCACCGGCTCCTCGTACTCCTCGCGTTCCTCGACCGTCGGGTTCGACGCATCGATCTCCTCGAGTGTGGCGAACCGCTGGACGCGCATCGCTTCCAGATCGCCGTACGGCATCGGATGCCTCACGAGCGCGACCTTCAGGCCGGCGTCGAGCAGGGTCCGTCCGACCTTCCGGCTCGTCTGGCTCTTGCCGCAGCCGGTCCGAGTCGCGCAGACCGCAACGACAGGCTTCGTCGAGCGGAGCATCGTCGTATCCGGCCCCATCAGTCGGAAGTCGGCGCCGGTCGACAGGATGAGCGACGCCTTGTGCATCACGGTCTCGTGCCTGAGATCCGAGTAGGCGAGCACGACTTCGTCGACGCCGTGCGCGTGGACGAGCTGTACGAGCTCGTCCTCAGGGCGAATCGGGATTCCCTCTGGATACCGCGGGCCCGCCAGAGCGGGTGGGTACGTCCGCCCGGCAATGCCGGGAATCTGCGTCGCCGTGAAGGCGACGACGTCGGTATCCGGGTCGTCGCGGAACGCGACGTTGAAATTGTGGAAGTCCCGACCCCCGGCTCCCATGATGATGAGCTTCTTCATCGGAGTTCTCCTTTCAGTGCATCCCGATGCCGGCAGGAACCTTCGGCGCCGGTGTGCGCGACCGCTGCAGTGCGAATGCCTCCTGCTCGGCTTCCTTCAAGAACCTGCTGTCGGCCACGCGCCGCCGCCACTTCATCCAGACGAACACCGGGATGCCGAAGAGCAGAAGCATGAAGCCCTTGGCGAGCCACTCCTGCCCGGAGCCCCAGATCGCCCAGACGGAGTAGGCGAACGCGAGCGACGCGATTACCGTGTCGCGTGTCAATTTCACCCACGAGAAGAGTTCGCGCTCGCGGACGAACAGAACGACCTCGGCCGCTGCGGCGTACGCGTAGGCGATGAGCGTCATCCACGTCGCGAGCAGCACGACGTCGGTGAACCGGTTGGCGAAGTCGGCGTTCCAGTTGTAGAGCACGAGCGCGCTCACGAGCACCGACGAGACGACGAGGCCGAAGATCGGCGTTCGCCGCTCCCCGTGCACCTTCGCGAACGGCCTTGGGAACAGGCCATCGTCGGCCGCCGCGAGCGAGACGCGTGCCGTGAGGAGTATCCAGCCGTTCAGGGCGCCGAGCGTCGCGGCGATCGCAACGAGCGCGATCCACTTGCCCCACGTGAGCCCGAGGAACGTGCCACCCCAGATGGCGTTGGCAGCGTCGGCGAACGGTGCGGACGAGCCGGAGAGTGCCGCCTGCGAGAGGACGCCGACGATTGCGACGAGCGCGACGATGTACAGCAGCGTGGTCGCGAGCGTGCCGAGAATCGTGGCCCGCGGAATCGTCCGCTCCGGGTCCTTGACCTCCTCCGCAGGCACGGTCGCCGACTCGAGGCCGATGAATGCCCACAGGGCGAGCGTCGCGGCAGCGTTGATGTGCCAGTCGAAGCCGCCCTTCGCCGGCGCAAACGGCGTGAAGTTGCCGCTCTTCACGTAGAAGAGCCCGACGATGCCGATCACCGCGAGCGGCACGAACTTGAGCACGGTCGTGAGGACCTGCGCGAAGCCGGACTCACGCGCGCCGAGGATGTTCACGAGCGTGAAGAGCCAGACCGCCGCGACGGCGACGACGGCGGCGAGCCAGTTCGACGTCTTGACGTCGCCCCAGAACACGCCGAGATAGCCGGCGAACGCGACGGCGATCGCCGCGTTTCCGACCCAGGCTGCGATCCAGTACGCCCAGGCGGTCTGGAAGCCGACGAAGTCGCCAAAGGCGCGGCGGGCGAAGTAGTACGGGCCTCCGGTGCGCGGGTGCGCGCGCCCGAGGTTGGCGAAGACGAGTGCGAGCAGCATCGCGCCGATGCCGGTGAAGGCGAGCGACAGAATCGACGCCGGGCCTGCCTCGCCCGCGAGCAGTGCCGGCAGGGTGAAGATGCCGGAGCCGACCATGTTGCCGACGACGAGCGCCGTCGCCATCCAGAGCCCCATCGACCGTTTCAAAGGACGTGCAGGGCTGGTTGAACGGGCTGACATGACTCCTCCTCTCAGACGCCGCCGGCGTCGGGGTCGAGGATCAGCCCCGACCGGCGGCGCTCGATCGGCAGCCGCCGAGGCTCGAGGTGCAGCCTCCGGACACGGAGCTCGAGCACGCCGTGCTTGAAGTACACGTTGATCAGGTCGGGATCGGCGTCGTCCGGAAGCCGGAACGACTCCTCGAGCCGCTCGTGGATCCGGAACGCCTTCCCCTCGTCGCCGGGCACCGCCAGCTGGTCTCCGCGCACCGTGATGTACGGGCCGAGCGCCTCGACCGAGAGCTCGGCTCGCGTGAAGTCGGAGACGTCTAGCTCGATGACGTACTGCTCGTCCGTCTCCCGCACGTGCGCGTGCGGAGGAAGCTGGTGCCGGTAACCGACCGCGCGCATCGCTGCCACGGTTGCCTCCTTGTCGTTTGAGTCCCGTTCCCCCCTGCGGGCCGTCACACCGCTCAGTGGAACCACTGATCGCGATCAGGCTCCACACCGATGCGTGCGATCCGTCCCGCCTCGACGATGGACGTGACCGCTCGACGGAAGGAGGCGTCATGAGCACGATCGTGCTCGCAACCGATGGGTCGCCCTCGGCTGACAAGGCCGCGGCAACGGCGATCGACCTGGCAACCGCGACCGGCTGGCCCGTGCACGTCGTCACCGTCTGGGATGTCCCGGCGTACGAGTGGGGCTACGCCCCGGTCGGCTACGTCCCGGAACTCACCGACGCGTTGCATGAGCACGCCGAGGCCGTCATCGCTGCTGCCGAGCAGTTGGCGGCAGAGTCCGGCGTCGAAGTGACGGGCGAGGTTCGTCACGGCGACGCCGCCCGCGAGATCTGCGCTGTCGCATTGGAGCGAGGGGCCGACCTCGTCGTCGTCGGCTCCCACGGCTGGGGAGCGCTGCGGCGCCTCGTCTTCGGCAGCGTCTCTACGGCTGTCCTACACGAGGCGACGTGCCCCGTGCTCGTGGTCCGCGGGGTCACCGAAGACGAGAGGCCAGAGCTCGCAGGTGCCGCGCGCGCTCAGGCGAGTTGACCTCGGAACGAGCGCGGGAGGCGGTGAGCGATGAAGCGCCGACTGCTCGCGTTCGCGGCACTCGGAGCGCTCGCAGTCGGCGCTTCGCTGAACGCAGCCGGACGCCATTCCGCCGGCTCGGCAGTCTGGGCGGTCGCGACGGCGGGCATCCTGCTCCCGCTCACGCTGAACGTCGTCCGTTCACTGCTCCGCCGGGACGTCGGGGTCGATGCGATCGCACTGGTTGCCATCGCGTCGGCACTGGCGCTCGGCGAGTACCTCGCCGGTGCGGTGGTCGCGCTGATGCTCGCGGGCGGCAACGCCCTCGAGGAATACGCATCCGGGCGCGCGCGCCGCGAGCTCACCCGGTTGCTCGAGCGGATGCCGCGCATCGCGCACAGACGGCGCGGCGAGAAGCTCGAGGAGATCCGAGTCGACGAGCTGTGCGTCGGAGACATCGTTGTCGTGCGTGCCGGCGAGGTCGTGCCGGTCGACGGCGAGGTGGTCTCGCCCGTCGCAGCGATCGACGAGTCGGCGCTGACCGGTGAGGCACTTCCCGTCGAGCTGATCCGGGGGGCCGAGGTGCGGAGCGGCTCGGCGAATGCCGGAGATGCCTTCGACCTCTGCACCACCCGCACGGCTGAGCACAGCGCCTACGCCGCGATCGTCCGGCTCGTCCGGCAGGCCGAGACGGACCCCGCACCGTTCGTGCGCATTGCCGACCGCTATGCGATGACGTTCCTCCCGCTGACCCTCGGCGTTGCGGGCATCGCGTGGCTTGCGTCGGGCGAGTCGCGGCGCTTCCTGGCTGTCATGGTGGTCGCCACACCGTGCCCGCTCATTCTTGCGGCACCGATCGCGTTCATCGCCGGCGTCTCGCGCGCCGCACGGCACGGCATCATCGTGAAGGGCGGCGGCGTGATCGAGCGGCTCGCCGGGGCACGAACGGTGCTGCTCGACAAGACCGGCACCCTGACGCTCGGCCAGGCCTCGATCGAGCGGATCGTCCAGCTCGACGGACTGCCGCGCGACGAGGTGTTGCGGCTCGCCGCTTCGCTCGACCAGTTGTCTGCCCACGCACTTGCGGAGGCGCTCGTACACGACGCTGAGGCGCGCGGCCTCGCCCTGGCTCCTCCGGCCGACGTCGAGGAAGGGCGAGGCATGGGCATCGCAGGAGTCGTCGAGGGACGACGCGTTGCGGTCGGGAGCTCCACCTGGCTGCGCGGACGCGGATATGCCGACGCTGAAGAAGCCGCCCATGCACTCGACGGAGGCCTCGACGCCGGCCGTGCGCGCATCCTTGTCGGAGTCGACGGGCGCCTTGTCGGTGCGGTCGTGATGGCAGACAAACTGCGCCACGACGCGACGAGCCTTGTCGCGAAGCTCAGAGCTGCCGGGATTCGGCGAGTCGTGCTCACGACGGGCGATCGGCCCGCGGTCGCGCGGGCGGTCGGCTCCGCGCTCGGCGTCGACAGTATCCATGCCGAGCAGTCGCCCGAGGACAAGCTCGAGCTCGTCCGGGCCCTACGCGCCGACCCGGAGCTTCGGTCGGTAGTCATGGTCGGCGACGGCGTCAACGATGCGCCGGCGCTCGCCCTCGCTGACGTTGGCATCGCGCTCGGAGCGGCGGGCGCAACGGTGGCGTCCGAGACCGCGGACGCGGTGATCGTCGTCGACCGGGTCGACAGGGTTCTCGACGCGCTGCGAATCGGGGCTCGCTCGCTCGCGATTGCGAGGCAGAGCATTCTTGCCGGCATGGCGTTGTCGGTCGCCGCGATGGGCGCAGCTGCGGCAGGGCTGCTTCAGCCCGTACCCGGCGCTCTCCTGCAGGAGGCGATCGACGTCGCCGTCATCGTGAACGCGCTGCGCGCCTTGCGCGATTGAGTCGCAGCTCAGTACTTTGCCCGCGGCACGTTCCGTGTGCCCCCGGATGCGCGACGATGGGGGGAGGCGCATCCTTTGACCATGCAGATCGAGTCGATCATGACCCGTGAGGTGCTCTCCGTCACACCGGAGACGCCGCTCAAGGAAGTCGCCTTCATGCTCAGCCGCGCGCACATCTCGGGCTTGCCGGTGTGTAGCGCGGAGGGTGAGCTGCTCGGCGTGGTCTCGGAAGCAGACATCCTCCGCAAAGAGGAGGGCATTGCCGCCGACGTGGGCGGACGCATTCGTTGGCTCTTCCGCCGCATGGACGGCGAGATAGGCAAGATCTCGGCGCGAACGGCGGGTGAGGCGATGACCTCCCCGGCACTCACGATCCGCCCGAAGCAGCGGGTGTCGGACGCGGCAGCGCTGATGATCGCCCATCGCATCAACCGTCTTCCCGTTGTCGATGGCGGACACGTGATTGGGATCGTGACCCGCGCAGATCTCGTCCGCGCCTTCCACCGCTCCGACGAGGAGATCGAGCGCGAGATCCGAGACGAGGTTCTCCGCAACACGCTGTGGGTCACGACGGAGAGCATGCAGCTGTCCGTCGTCGACGGCATCGTGAGATTGCGTGGGTCGGTCGCGACCCGCCTGGATGCCGAACTCACCGCGAGGCTCGTGCGGCAGGTACCCGGCGTGATCGACGCCGACGTCGAGCTTCAGTGGCGCGTGGACGAGCCCGAGCGGGCGAGCATCCTCGAGCTCTAGCCGTCGCGCCTCGCCTGCTCCTCCATCTGCTCGAGGCGTATGTAGTAGTCGGGGAACTCGTGCAGGTGGGCGAGCGCGATCTTGCCCGTAACAAGCGGATCGTCGTCGGTCACGTTCGTGACGAGGTCGTGGAGGCCGTGTTCGAGCTCGACGTCCATTCCGCGCCGGAACTGCTCGACGTCGAAGGGCGCTGAGGCCCAGTCGATGCCGATCTCCCCGCCGATATGGCGCGCCTCGTCGGCGGAGAAGCCTTGCCGTTCGGCCATGGAGCCCTCTCTTTTTACGACGTGAAACTTCCGCCGCGAACAGTGTCGGCCACGTAACGGACGACGTCGAGCGTCGAGAGGACGCCCACCGGCCGGCCCGAGGCGGTGTCGAGGACGGCGAGGTGCGACACACCGGTTTCAGCCATCCGCTGGGCCGCATGCTCCAGGCAGTCGTGGATCCCGATCGTGACGAGCGGTGTTACCGAGCTCTCGCGGGCTGTGATGGAGTCGACATCGGCGCACGCGGCGGCCACGAGATCAAGGTCGGACACGAGACCCCACAGCTCTGCCGTGCCGTCGGTCTGTCGCTCGTAGTCGAAGACGAACACCGCGTGGATGTTGTGCGACGCCATCGTCAGGGCGACATCGCTGAGCGGCGTATCCGGTGAGCAGGAGATGAGGCCGGTGGTCATTGCATCTTCGACCGTCGCCTCCTCGAGCGGTGTGCGAGCTGTCCGCTTGTCTGCCGTGATGGTGTCCATGGACGCATCATCAGCCCTCGCGCCAAGCGCGCCATCGGAGCGTCCACTGAGCCGATGCGCGGGAAAATACGCAGCTCCGAATCGTAGGAGCCTGCCGAAACGACGGCTTGGAACAGAGTCGGTAGTTCGCCACACCGAGATCGGCGGGCGCACGGATGCCACCGCCTCGTTCCACGGCGAGCCTATGCGTGGCCTGCAACGCGAAGGAGGAACCATGGACAAGATCCTGATCGCCACCGACGGTTCGAAATCAGCGGCCGAGGCAGTCGCGTTCGGGCTCGATCTCGCCGAGAAGCAGGGTGCTTCGGTCTTCCTGGTTCACGTCGCGCCGGAGCTCGACTGGGCACCGGTGTTGGGGCCGGTGCCGGTCAAAGTGCCGCACGTGTCGTGCGACGCCGACCGGCGGCCGCTCCAAGACGCGATGGACATGTCGGAGCAGTGCGGAGTTGACGCGCAGTCGGAACTTCTGGTGGGCGATATTGCCGACGAGATCGTCGCGTACGCGGACACCATCGCGGCCGACTTGATCGTCATCGGCTCGCGTGGCCACGGCGCGATTGCGAGTGCGCTGCTCGGTAGCGTCTCGCATGCGATCCTGCACGAGGCGAAGCGACCGGTGCTCGTCGTACCTGCTGCGAGGGTGCTTCGGTCGGCGCCTGCCAAGGAGCTGACGCTTGTCGCGCGTCGGTGAGTAGGAAGCAGCTTGTGCCTTTGCGTCTGGCGGACGAACGAACGCGCGCGGCCCCCGTGATGTGGTTGGCGCTCGCGCCGCTTTGTCGGTGCAGCCGAGCAGCGGCAGCGGCACTGCAAGCGCGAGCGCCGTGAGCGTCATCCGAGTGCCGAGCTCAAGTCTCAGTCGCTCTTCCGTTCATGTCGGAAGCCGTACCTTGCGACGACCCAGGTGGCGAGGAACGCGAACAGTGCCACGGCAACTGCTGACGGAACACTAGAGCGGTCTCCGGCGACGCCGGCTGTCACGATGTCCGGACCGAAAATGGCATCGAACAGCACCGAGAGCCACATGACGACGATTGCCAGGGACGCCCACATCTCGGGGACCAGGACCTGCGTCGACCACTGCCGCCTCTCCTGGACGACACCCGAGGGCTCGTGCGAAATAGTCGCCATCTCACACCTCCGTTCCGCCTCCACATCCCCATTCGCATCTCGCAGGGCATCAGGGAGGGCCCCGATTTCGGTCAGCGAACCCGCGCAGCGCTCAAACGGCTGCGATGCAAAGACGCGAACCGGAGCGAGAGAGGCTGTGAACTATCCGCGACGTCCAAAACGATCCGCGCTCCGGGGCTGCACCTGGCATCCGCAGAGCTACCTCAAGAGCGGTTTCTGGCCGGCGCGCCGTTTCGCCGCCGGAAACTGGTGCACTCTCTCGGCGCCCCTCGACAGCACCCCGCCACTGCCCGGTGGGGAGCGGGGCAGTGGGCAAGGGTGCGGTTGGCGTGCTTGTCCCGCGCGGGGTCAGCTGCTCGACCCGGTCACGTCGCTTTCAGCCTCCGCCTCGCCTTACGCCGGTCGAGGTACACCGGCCATGTGAAGAAGACGGCGATGACGACCGCCCAGATGCCACCGACGTAGAGAGTCCATGGGTCCCAGCTGCCTGGGTGGCTGTTCCGGCTGAACCGCTGGAACCCGCCGTTGTCCTGCCATTCGATCAGCGCGTTCGCCGGCGTCAGCATGATCATCCCCAGCAGCCAGGCCGCCGCCTGGAATCTCAGCCGACTCAGGCGTTCGAGCCGCGCGTTCGCCGCCTTGGCCGGCCGATTGAAGTACACGCGGAGCCCCATGATTCCGACCATGAGCCCCCAGAGAAGGACGGCGAGCGCCCACAGCGTAGGGTTCCAGTCGCCGGGGTTCCCTTCGTGGGCAAAGCGCTCGAACGCGCCGTTGGCCTGCCACTCGTGGACGATCCACGCCGCAGTTAGCAGGATCGTGCCCACACCCCATGCTGCGACGTTGATCTTCAACCGCCGCACGCGCTTGGCCTGACGTTGCGTCAGGGCCTGAAGTCCGTCGTCCTCGATCGGTCCATCGACAGGCGGCGAGACCCGCTCCTCGGGCTTCGTGAGCATCTCGATAGGCACCGTAAGCACCTCCTTCCGAGGTCGCTTGGTCCATGCATCACCCAGCGGCCTCCCGCGCCCATCGGGGCGCCTGCTGAACCCTGCCTCGGGTAACTACGGACGGTCCTTCCCGTTCTCACACCGAGAGCGCTCGGCGCGGGAGGTGTTCTGACTGCCGGTGCTGTGCGCCGCGCCTACTCGGAGGCGAGCGCTTGGAAAAGGTCGGGAAGGTGCCGAGGATACCGCGTGCGGTGAAGACTCGCGTCACGTTCGGTAGACGTGCCAGAGATGGAACGCGAGCACGAGCACCCAGCCGACAAACGGCACGACGGGCCACCAGTACCAGTGGTCCGCCGACACCGAGATGGAGGCCCAGAGTGTCCAGAAGAGCGCGTTACCGACCAGATAGGTGAAGAGGTGGACCCTCGCACGGCGCCGCCTCGCTTGGACGACGCGAAGCTCGGGCGGCAGCGGCGCCGGACCACGACTCAGCTTCGGATGCGTCTGCAAAACCATGACGCCTCCCTTCACGGTTACGTTCCCCCCGATCCCGAGGCCCTCGAATCAGCACGCTGCCTGATGTCGCTGCGGGAAATTACGCGTCGTACGACCGGGCTGCTCAGCCGCTCGTCGGGGAAGGATCGCCGAGTTCGCGCGTGGTTACGGCGAGGCTTCAGGCGTCCAGCGGTAAAGACAGCGAGCGTTACTTGGGACGTCGTCGACCCTCGAGGGCAGGTCGCTGACGATGCTCTGCCAGTGGCTCACATCGACCAAGTGCTTGCGCGCCAACTGCAGCGCCTTCACGTGGGCGGCTTCCCCTTCGAAAACGAGGTAGACGCTGTCGTTGCTGAGGTAGGCCGCATGTGCGGACAGGCCGGCCTCGGCCGGATCGAACGGCGGTCCCGCCAGGAGCGTCTGCTCTGCCGCCGTCGCTCCCCCCGGCTTCAGCCGCGCCGCGATTACGTACCGCTCCACGTGCGCGTCCACCCAGAAGCCCTACGCCATCCTCACGAGCGAGGACCCCGCGCCCGGACGTTCGAGGCCATGGTCACCGTGAGAAGCCTTCCCGGTCATTGCAAGCACCGCTCGCATCGTACGCGCATTCTCGCTCGGGCATCCGCGGCGTCGAACCACCCGCTTTGCGGCGCACATGCACGACGGTCTTCTTCTTCTCAACGGCTCCGCCGCCGTGGACGCTCATGCGGCGCAGTAGAGCTTCGCCATCGTGGCGCCGGCGTGGTCGTCGGTGCGCGTGTCGCGGCGGCCGTTGCCCTCGGGCCTTTTGCCGCCGAGCACGTCGGTCACGTCGATCAGTCCCTTTGCGTTCATCTGGTAGGCCCGTGGGATGCTCTCGGAGATCGGCGCTTGCGGGCCCTAGGCTGTTTGGTGCAGACCGAGCGGTTGGATTATCCGTTCGCGCTGCGGTCGTCTCCGTATTCCCTTCTTAGGGTTCGTGCGGCGGGCGAGCGCCAGCCCCGCAAGCAGGAGCCGCTGCCGACCGATGCTGTTCATCCGCGGGCGACGGCTCCGCTGCCGGTGATGCTCGTGGTCACGCGCGCCGGCTCACCGCTGTACATGATCGCGCCGCTGCCCGGCACCGACGCGTCCAGGCTCTTCGTCGCGGTGACGAGGATCCGGCCTGAGCCGCTCACGACCGCCTGCACGTCGCCGGCGGCGAGCTGCGTGAGCTGCGCGTCGCCGGAGCCCGCGAGGGTGACATCGAGTCGCGTTGCGGTACCGCTTGCGCGCAGGACACCCGCGCCCGACAGCCTCACCGTCAGGCTTGGTCCCTTGATCCCGGCGGCGGAGATGACACCGCTGCCGCTGAGCGTAATCGCCGAGAGCGAGGGCACGGTGACCTCGACGTGCATCGGGCTCTTGGTCGTGAAGCTGCCGCTCGTGTTCCCGATCGCGAGGCCGCCGGCCTGCACGTGAGTCGTCACGCGACGGAGCAGGTTGTTATCAGCATGGACAACGACCGACTGCTTGCCGCCGACGCGAACAGTCACGTTGTTGGAGCCGGCCAGCTCGATGCTGCTGAACGTCCCCAGGTTGCGCGTCTCGGTCGCCGCGACGCCCGAGCCCTGAACGCGGTTCGAGGTGGACGAACTCTTGAAGAGGTCGTACTGAACCATCAGCACAATCCCGATGGCGGCAAGGACCAGGGCGGCGATCAGCGCCAGCTGGTGGCGGTGCGGCGCTCGGCGCCCATGGAGTGGTGTTGGGGCAACGGTCATCGCCCCCCTCCCTTCTGATCTGCGCGTGTATCGCGGGACATGAAGCAGGTCGGCGTCTCGTGCTGCCGCGCCTTCGCAGACGACCCGCGCCGAGCGGCCTCAGCACAACATGGTGGTGCCTCCCTCTAGGTCGCGTGAAAGATCCCTCGTCTCGGTCTGGCGACAATCGGGCCGTTCACTGCCTTCAATGCGGGAAAGCCGCAACGTCCTCGGCTTGTCGCTTGTCGTGCCGGTACGAGCGGAAGAGTCAGGCAGGCCCAGCGTCCGACCTGGCTGTTTGCCAGCGGCTCCACCGTCGGAGATCCGCCTGCAGCCGACGACCCACAGGCCGTCCAAGCCAGGCTGCTCGAGACGCTGGTCGAGACCACGCACGCGCGCGAGCACAAGCTGTTCGCCGGGAAGCTCGACAAGACAAAGCTCAACTGGTCCAAGAGGATCGCTGTGCGCTCCGCACATGCGCGCGAGGCCGACCCCGGCGACTGGCAGGCGATCGACGAATGGGCAGCCGTGATCGCACGAGAGCTCCAGCAGACTCGCATCAGTTCGCCGAGTCTATGCAGCGAATCGTCGAGACTTCCCCGAGTGGCGGGCAGTCAGTGGCGCGCCGCGCCGTCAGTCAAGCCGTGGGCTCTGCTGGCGCTCACCAGGCTCGTGGTAGACGTCTCTGTGGTGGGCAAACGGGCTCAACTCGAAGAGCGCAAATGCCACGACTGCGAGAATCCCGACGACGATCGCCATCACGATTGCTGTGCCGATCATGCCTCCTCCTTCCGGTGCAGCTGCGTTCACCTGTCAGGGGAGCTGCGGCATCCGCGCGAACGCTGATCCTTCGTCAGCAAAAAACACCGACGGGCTCCGATAACCAACAGCGCACCGCGGGTTCGGCGAATCCATCGTCGCGCCGGCGCCCCTCAGCTTGCTCGTCTTTGCCAACTGGACGACGACGACTTGCCGGACGGCGCGATCCTCGGGCCCAGCGCCGTTAGCTCTCCCAGGTCTTGCGAGACGAGCAAGACACCGCAGCCGCGGTCGCGCGCTTGCGCGCTTGCAAGAGAAGCTCCTGTACTGCGGCCGCCGTCGGCACGTCGAGACCGAGGGTGGGGTAGAGGGCGACCAGGAGCGTCGGCTCGCGCGCCAGCTCGCGTGCGACCGCGAAGCGCTGGGCGTTGCCGCCGGAGAGCGTGCCGGCGCGGCGCCCAGTTGAAACGAGCGCGTCGGCCTCGCCGTGGAGGGCGAAGAGGATGGTCGATCCGTGACGTTCGAGCTCGCGGACACCCGGGAGGCCGGCGAATGCACCCGAACCGGTCGGCGAGCGTTGCTGCCGTTCCGAGCGTTTTCAGGTTACGGAGGTGTCCAAAGTTAGGTTAGGAGCTCCCGCCGGTGGCCGGTGCCGTGACGGGCGAGTCTCTCTTCCCCGACATCGACACGAGCCCGCCGTTTCGAGATGCGCCCGAAGCCGCGCGGCGAACGCCTGCTCCGCGGTCTAATTTCCCCCGATGCCGGATGATCGGACGGCGACGCGCAGCCGGCGGTTATCGAGACTGTCGCAGAAGCCACACCTGCGCACAGACCCGCACGCTACCTCCACACGCCGCGATTCCTATACATCCCAAAGCGCGCCTCGCTACCCAGTCATCCGCGGCGTTCGGATCACCCGCCCGGGCGGCCGGCGGATGTGCAGCTGAACGATCTCAGGCTGCACCTTGTAGCGCTACATGCCGCCGGCGAGCTGGAGGTTGTGTTTCTCGACGAGCTCCTGCGTGTGCGGGAGGTCGTATTCGCAGCCGTAGACCAATCCGCGTTCGACCATCGTAGGCACGTCCAGCTTGCCTGAGCCGATCAGCTCGTCCAGCTCCATGATGTAGCGCTCGAAACCCGCGGGAGCCCCGACCTCGACGACGACAGAGTTCTCGGAGCCGGAGCCCCAGGCGGTGTGGCGCGTGCCACGCGGAACGAAGAGCACCGAGCCTGCCGGAGCTACAACTGTCTCGTCTCCGATCTCCATCGTGATTTCGCCGCTCACCACGATGATGGTCTGGTCCTCCGGCCTGTGGATGTGCGGCGGTGCCAACAGGATTCCCGGCTGGAAGTACGTCTCGATCGCGGAGACGCGTCCGCCGGTGTCCTCGCCAAGGATCTTGAAAGTCCACGGTCCCGCGTGTGCACGTTGGCCCTCCCCCGGCCCGCGATAGACTGGATGTGCCTCGGACATGCTCAACCTCCTGGCCGCTGATTGTCGGGGCCGCGATCATAAGGCGTCGACGGCGAGACGTATGGTGTTGGCGCCGGGATCTGGAACGCTTAGAGTTTCCGTGAACAGACAGTGAACCGGGACGGCAAAGTGATTCTCGTGGCTGGCGCGACTGGTAGGCAGGGCGGCGCTGCCGCGCGGCACCTTGCGCGAGCGGGCTGGGAGGTCCGGGCGATGACGCGCCGGCCTGAGAACGGACCTGTCGACTCGCTCCGGTCCGAGGGCATCGAGGTCGCCATCGCGGACATGGACGACCGCGCGTCGGTCGACCGCGTGATCCGCGGCGCAGACGGCGTCTTCAGTGTGCAGAACTTCTACGAAACCGGTCCAGAACGCGAGGTCGAGCAGGGACGAAACATGGCGGCCGCGGCTGCTGCGGCGGGAGTCGACCACTTCGTATACGCCTCCGTCGCGGGCTCGACACTTGGTACGGGTATCCCGCAATTCGAGAGCAAGGGCCGAGTCGAGCGGTATATCGAGCAGCTCAAGCTTCCGGCGACGATCCTCCAGCCGATCTTCTTCATGGATAACCTCGTCCAGTTCTTCCCGCCGACGACTGACGAGCACGGAGGCCTGACGGTCTCGATGGGGCTCGACCCCGCGACCCGCGTGCCCATGATCGCGACGGAGGATGTGGGCGCGGTCACTGCAGCCGTCTTCGCCGACCGAGACGTCTGGCTCGGCCACAGCCTCGAGCTCGCAGGGGACGTTGTCACGCCGAATGACATTGTGGCGACGGTCGAGCGGGTGACGCAGCGGCCGACGACGTACGTTCAGGTGCCGAGCGACGAGATGCGCGCCATCGACCAGTCGCTCGCCGAGCTCTACGACTGGCTCAACGCGAGCCCCTATCGGACGGACCCGGACCACACCCGGGCGCTCGACCCGATGGTCATGGATCTGGAGTCGTACCTACGCAGCGTCGGCTGGGACGAGAACACCGTCTTCGACGAACCGGCCTGGGGTTAAACAGAGTTTTCCGCACGGCGGCATCCCGTGGGGCGACGAACAAATGTGCACGACGCGACGCGCGCGCCCTCGATCGGCGTGTGCGGTTGCCGCATGCCTGCGGCTTTCCCGCCGTCACCGGTCACTCCCGACGGCCGCTGGGTAGTTGCCCGCACGAGGATCGGTATCGCTACCGATGGCTCTCGCCGCCGCCTGGTGGATCCTCCCTACAGCAAGCAACCGAACGGAGGCGTCATGTCTGCGACGCGACAAGCGGCGGTGGGGCGGGGCGACGTGGTCGAGGTGAGCGGCCGCCGGGTTGGTGAGCCGCCGCGCCTCGGCGAGATCCTCGAGGTCGTCGGCCGACCTGACCATCCGCACTACCGGGTGCGCTGGGAGGATGGCCACGAGAGCATCCTCTATCCCGGCGAGGCGACCACGATCAAGGGACGAAGCAGAGCCGCTCGCGCGACGCCGCAGTTGCACCTCGCCGCTGCAACTCTGCTGCTGATCGAGACGCTCCGTGAGGCCGGCCTCGAGTTCGAGGTCTTGCCGCATCGGCGCACGACGACGGCTGCCGCCGAGGCTCGTGTGCTCGGTGTGCTTCCCCAGGCCGTTGCGAAGACCGTGATCGCGCGGGACGCAGAGGGCGTGCATGTCCGGGCGGTTGTTGCCGCGTCCAGCCATGTGAGTATCTCGAAGCTCGCGAAGGCTGTCTCCGGGGCGAGCGTCGTACTGTTGACCGAGCATGAGCTCGTGAGCGCCTACCCGCAGTTCGAGATCGGGGCGGTGCCGCCGTTCGGGGGGCCGGGCGGTGACCGCGTCGTCGTCGATCGTGCGCTCACCGAACAAGACCGCGTCGTCTTCGACGGCGGCGTCCACGACACCGCCCTTCGCATGCGGACGGAAGACCTGATCGCGATAGCGGAAGCGCAGCCCGCCGACATCGCGGCGGACTGAGAGCTACGCGCAGAGATAAGGAGAGAACGATGGGCACGATCGTGGTAGGAGTCGATGGGTCGAGCGGCGCACGGGAGGCTCTCCGGTTCGCGGTGGAGGAAGCCCGCCTGCGAGGCGCGACCCTTCGCCTGGTGACAGCCTGGCATATCCCGCCGATGGCCTACAGCGGCGGGTACGTGGCGCCGTTCGATCCACGCGAGTTCGAGAAGAACGCAGCGGCCGCAGTCGAGAAGGCATTGGCCGAACTCCAGGACGAGACGGCCGGTCTCGAGGTTCAGCGCCTCACGAGGGAGGGTCAAGCCGCGCACGTCCTCCTCGAGGAGGCCAAGGATGCCGATCTGCTCGTCGTCGGCTCGCGCGGACACGGCGGGTTCACAGGCCTCCTGCTCGGCTCGGTGAGCCAGCAATGCGCCCACCACGCTTCGTGCCCCGTGGTCATCGTCAACGAGCCCAACGCGATGCGCTGAGCTACAGCGTCGACAAGCGTGCGATTCCCGTGTCGACAGGACTGCTTGGGCCGAGACTTAACTCCTCGCCGCGCGAACACGGGAGAAGCCGCCTGAAGATCTCGGCGACCCACTCGCCGGTTTCGCAGCAGCTCTGCTACATCACCCCCTGACGCACAAGAAGTGCGGTGACTGACCTCGGATCGCCGGCGCACGGTCGGCGACCGCCGCGTCTGCACACGGTCGGCGACCGCCGCGTCTGCACACGGTCGGCGCGTCGGCCTGCGCGCGGCGGGGCGCGCCGCCTGCTCGAGCAATACGGTCTCAATGTCCTCGCCGAGTCGCCGCCTCCTCGCGCCCGCGTCGGTTGGTGGCGCAGCTCGTGCATCTCTTTTCGCTCTTGCTCTGGGCCGGCGTCGCTGCGCGCCGAGGAGGCTGAAACGCGAGGCGGGATCGCTCGATGGCGAGTTACTCAGACGCCACGGCCTCTCGAGCCTGAGCGAATTGGTCGATTGCGAAGTCGAGATCCCCGAGCGTGTGTGCTGCGGACATTTGCGTGCGGATGCGCGCGGTTCCGCGCGGGACGACGGGGAACGAGAAGCTTACGGCGTAGACGCCGAGCTCGACGAGCTTCGCCGACAACCGTGCGGCTGCGACCTCGTCGCCGACCATCACCGGGACGATCGGGTGCTCGCCGGGGAGCACGTCGAATCCGAGCTCGGTCATCCGCGAGCGGAAATGAGTGGTGTTCTCGCGGAGCTGGTCGCGCAGCTCATGCGAGCTCTCGATGAGGTCGAGGGCACGCAGACTGGCGCCGACCACGGGCGGCGCGAGGCTGTTCGAGAAGAGGTAGGGGCGCGCGCGTTGGCGCAGCAGCTGCACGATCTCGCCGCGCCCTGAGACGTAGCCGCCGCTCGCGCCGCCGATCGCCTTGCCGAGCGTGCCGGTGAGAATGTCGACCCGCTCGACGACACCGTGGTGCTCGTGCGTGCCCCGACCACCAGGCCCGATTACTCCGACGGCGTGGGAGTCGTCGACCATGACGAGCGCGTCGTGCTGCTCGGCGAGGTCGCAGATCCGGTCGAGCTGGGCTAGGTACCCGTCCATCGAGAAGACTCCGTCGGTCGCGATCAGGCGGTAGCGCGCGTCGGCCGCCTCACCGAGCCGCGCATCCAGCTCGTCCATGTCGCCGTTCGCATAGCGGAGCCGCCGCGCCTTGCAGAGCCGGATGCCGTCGATGATCGACGCATGATTGAGTTGGTCGGAGATGACCGCGTCCTCTTCGTCGAGGAGCGCCTCGAAGAGACCACCGTTGGCGTCGAAGCAGGAGCTGAAGAGGATCGTGTCATCGGTGCCGAGGAAGGAGGAGAGCCGCTCCTCGAGCTCGCGGTGCAGCGTCTGCGTGCCGCAGATGAAGCGCACGGATGCCATCCCGTAGCCCCAGCGGGCAAGCGCCTCGTGCGCCGCCTCGAGCATGGCCGGGTGACTGGCGAGACCGAGGTAGTTGTTTGCGCACAGGTTGAGGAGTTCCCGCCCCGCGACGTCGACGTGCGCGCCCTGCGGCGTTGTCATCACGAGCTCGGACTTGTAGAGGCCCGCCTCGCGCATCTCTGCGAGCCTTCCCGCCAGGTCGTCGCGCAGCGTTCCGTACACGGCTTCCTCCTACTCGATGTCCGTCCAGTCGAGGATCACCTTGCCTGATTGACCCGAGCAGGCGACCGCGAACGCCGCCTCGAAGTCGCGGTGCGAGAAGCGGTGCGTGATCACTGGGCGGATGTCAAGCCCGGACTGGAGCATCACCGTCATCTGATACCAGGTCTCGTACATCTCGCGTCCGTAGATCCCCTTCACCGTCAGCATGTTGAAGATGATCGGGTTGAGGTCGAGTGCGATCTCCCCGGTCGGGATACCGAGGAGGGCGATACGGCCGCCGTGCGCCATGTTCGCGATCATGCTCCGGAGCGCGTCGGCGTTGCCCGACATCTCAAGGCCGATGTCGAAGCCCTCCGTCATGCCAAGCTCGCGCTGGACGTCGGCGAAGTCATGCTCGTGGGGGTCGATGGCGAGTGTGGCGCCCATGCGGCGCGCTAGCTCGAGCCGGTACCCGTTCACATCGGTCACCACGACGTGACGTGCGCCGGCATGACGCACGATCGCCGTCGCCATGCACCCGATCGGGCCCGCGCCAGTAACGAGCACGTCTTCGCCGAGAACCGAGAACGAGAGGGCGGTGTGCACCGCGTTACCGAACGGGTCGAAGATCGAGGCAACCTCCTCGTCGATCCCCGGCCAGTGGTGCCAGACGTTCGTCATCGGCAGCGCCACGTACTCGGCAAAGGCGCCTGGGCGCTGCACGCCTAGCCCGATCGAGTGGGCGCACAGATGGCGGCGGCCGGCCATGCAATTGCGGCAGCGGCCGCAGACGACGTGGCCCTCACCGCTGACGAGGTCGCCGACCTGGAAGT